>Ga0307511_10000001_pt1 | contig 206079 bp, 159 predicted proteins | sample 13_EM_MG_FD_200266 | JGI IMG/M metagenome (GOLD analysis project Ga0307511, IMG submission 200266) | Populus trichocarpa ectomycorrhiza microbial communities from riparian zone in the Pacific Northwest, United States - 13_EM | ecosystem: Host-associated > Plants > Roots > Unclassified...
AAAATGAATCCCGATAACCGCCGCCGCCTGCTGATCCGCGCGCTCCTTCTTTCCCTCATGTCCTCGGCCGGTGTCGATGCCGGTGCCGCGCAGGACGCGCGGCCCGACATCTATTTCATTCGCGGCGTTGGCGACCCCAAACAGCCCGCCTTCGTGCTCGGCATGACGACGGGCGCGGGCCAGGCAAAAGATATCGCGCCATTGCGCAGGCCGGGCGAATTCCTCCACTGCGGCTCGGACGAGATCACCTACGTTGATCTCGACGGAGAAGTCAGCCGCATCGGCGTCAAGTCCGGCGCGCGTCAACTGGCCGGCAAGACCGCGTTCCGGCCGCGGCACGAATTGCGCAACAAGTTCCTGTATGAATCCGGCGCGGCGTTTTTCGTGGCGGCGATCAACCGGGCCGACAAGGATCCGCGCGGCAAGCTGGTCCGCTCGTTCACCGTGGAGAGATACCACTTCGATGGCCGCCGCGACGTCCTCTTCAGCGGAGCGGGCAGCGTCACGGCGCTGCAAAGTCGCGACAGTGGGAAAGCAATCCGCCTTTACCTGGCGGCATCGTACGTCGACATTCCCGCCGACGGCGGGCCGGCGCGAGGGGAAGGGAAGGTGGCCAAGGCAGCGCTGGAAGGCCTCGCGCTCCTCGGCCCGGATTTCGCGATCCAGGCCGATGGCCTGGACACCCTGCAATTGCGCAAGGGCGTGGACGGCGCCGTGCTCCGGCAATTCGCGCTGCCCGGCAGGTTCCCGATTTTTCTCGACTACCACGCCCCTTCGCGCAGCGTGCTGTTCATCAGCCTGGCCAGCCCGGAAAACCGGGGCGCGCGCGATGCGCTATCGGAATACGATCTCGGCGGCGCGAAAATCACCGAGCGCGGCGAAGGCGCGCCGATCGTCGATGGCTGCTACGCAAGATAACCCCGCCGGCGCCGGGCTCGCAGGGTTACCCGCGCCTGGCCCCACCAATCACGCGCCCTCGACGCGATTGCGCCCGCCGTTCTTGGCCGCGTACAGTGCCTTGTCGGCGCGGTTGAGCAGGGTAGCGGCGTTATCGCCCATCGCAACGCAGGTCACCCCGCAACTGATCGTGATGGCGTGCTCGCCCATCAAGGGCAGCGCCGCGACGTGGGCGCACAGCTCATCGGCCTTGCGCAGCGCCTGCTCGAAGCGCGTCTCCGGCAGGATCACCACGAACTCCTCGCCGCCCCAGCGGCCCAGCGTATCGGCATCGCGCAGCACCTCCTGGCTGCGCGCCGCCAGCGCCACCAGCACCTGGTCGCCGACGCCGTGCCCGAACCTGTCGTTGACGCTCTTGAAGTGGTCGATGTCGACCATGATCACCGAGAACGCATTCCCATAGCGCGCGAACCGCACCAGCTCCGACGCGATCGCCTCCCCCATGCGCCGCCGGTTCGCCAGCTGGGTGAGCGTATCCGTATTGGCCAGCCGCGCCAGCTGGTCCACCGTCAGCTGCGCGATCTGGAAGCGGTGCTGATAGCTCGAGAAGAAATACAGCGCCGCGATCAGCACGATCGACACCAGCATCAGCTGCACCGTGAAATTGCCGTGCGGCTGATCGAAACCGAACACGATGTACGGCAGGCCGATCGCCGCGAACAGCGCGTAGATCACCAGCGAAATCTTCAGGCTCAGCTTGTGCCCCGCCACCGTGAACGCGAACACATAGATCACCGGAATCCACAGATACAGCGGCTCCAGATCGATGCTCGCCCCGATCGCCGGCCAGTAAAGCCGCAGCGCCATGCACGCCGAGCACACCCCCGCCGCGAACAGCAGGCACCCGAACTCCACGAAACGCAAGGGCAGCAGCCGCATCCAGGTGATCACGAAAAACACCGGATGGAACACCAGGTTCATCGCGAAGATCACCCGCAACACCGTGGACGACTGGCCCACCGACTCCATGATCGCCCAGGCCGCCGCCGAGCTCACCAGACTCAGCGCCAGGATGGCCATCAGCACACGGCGCTTCAGATAATCGGGGGGCTTCTGCACAAGGGGCGATGGTTTGAACTTCGGCCCAGTATACCCGGCACCCCCGCCCGCCCTTCTACCGCAGAGCCAGCGCCACGTCTTAGGTGATGCCGGAAATGGTAAGCCAGGACGAGGAAAGGCTCATGACAATGCCTCCGAGCCTGCGCTTGACAAAGAAAAGCGCGATTGGAAGGAGGCCGAGCCGTGCGCGGGCTCGCAGCGCCCCGCCCCGCTCCTTACGGTCCCGGCAAGTCAGCGTGCTGCAGCCGGCCCACTGTGACCGAAGGAACCTGCTGCAAGCCGGCAATGCGCAGTTTGGTGGAGACGCTCTTCTGCGGATACGCCACCAGGATGTAGTAGTCATTGGTGGTCGTGTACAAGCCGAAAATTTTCGGCCCCGGCGTGTCGCTCGACTGTGTCGCCGGATAAGCGCCCGCCCAGTGGCGCAGCGGATTGAAGCCGCCGATCACCTGCGCGGCGTTGGCCGTCGCGAACCCGTTCCACGCGTTGTTCACCGCCGCCGTACCCACCGCATCGGCGATGTCCGTACCCAGGTGCCCCGCGTGAGCCACCCCCGCGGCGTTGGTATACGTCACCAGCCAGCACCCGCTCATCGGCCCGGTCAGCACATCCGCCCCCACCAGCGGCGTCTCGCTGATGCCCCCCGGCAGCCAAGGCAGCCACACAAAATTGCGGTGCGCCTTCGGCCCCGCCCCCACCGCGATATCGCTCGTCTTCTTGAACACCCCGGTCGACTCATTCAGATAAAGCTGAATCGGCGGTACCGGCACAAACGCCCCCTGCACATAAGCAGGCGGCACGATCGGCGGCAACACCAGGTCGATATAACGGCCGATGATCAGTTTCTGCTCAAACATCTCGCACCCTCTCCCGAATTATTTACTCGTCATGCGCGGCACGTGCCGCCGCGACACCCTGTGCCAGATTAGCCCCGCCATATTGCATAAAACATGTGACGAATGTAAAAGCCTAATTGGCGGGAGATGTGACGTACTTCCTGAGGATGCGAAGAAACGACGCGGCGCGGCGCGGATTAGTACCAGCCGCTTGCCTCCCCATTGAGCTCCACGTGTCTTTTGCCTGAGCGATTTTGGTAGGCTCTTGCTTGTGTCATCACCAGAAGATCAAAAAAAGGCGTGCCGCATGAAACGGATAGTTGCGCTCCTGCTTGCCCTGTTCGCCATCCCGCTCCACGCGCAGGAGGCGGCGCCCGAGCAATATCGGCTGGTCATCGCATTCGGCAGTCTCTGCTGCGGTCCCGACTACTCAGCGATGCGGCGCGCGCAAGAGGTTGCCGAACAAACCGCTGGCCGTATCGGCAAGCCGATGGCCATGAATCAGGTCTGGTATCAGCGGGAAGGGGAAACCGCATTTTGTTTCCCGCTGAAAGAACTGCGTGCAACCGGGCAGGCGCAATTCGTCTCCAGAATCAAGGCGGCACTCGGAAAAGACGCCATCGCCCAAGTTGAAGAAAACGAAGCCTGTCCACGGCCTTTCTTTGTCAGGGAACCCTGTACCCGGTCGCTTACGCCCCAGACCGAGACGTCCTTGCTGGACACACTTTCCGGCCTGCTCAAGGAGCGGCAGGTCGGCGAACCGGCAGCCGTCGCAAGCGCTTTCGGCACCTGCCAGCGTACGCTGCCCGTCTTCGTCACACCTGTCGGCAGCGAAGAAATCGCCGTAAGACTGGACGGCTTGCCGACTGCCTTCGATCCCTATCACTTCCGCTACGCCCTACGGCGCAAAGCACTCACTAACGGCTGGGTCGCCGACCTCGAAATCGGCCTGATGGAGCAATCCGGCCTCTGCGTTACCCTGGAGCAGTTGAATCAACGCTTCTCCGCCTTGTCCTGGCAAGAACCGCCATCGCAACCCAACCCCAACGGCGAAAACCCGCCGCCGCAAAGCGCCGGCCCCATTTATCATTTCGCCAACAACACCTTCCTGCGCGTGCCGCGTTTCGTCGGTAACGGCGGGAAAGAATGCGCGGCCGGCCTGAGTATCTATCAAAGAAACGAATAGGCCCCGCGACCACAATCTCGCTCAGTGAGAGAGCAAGAAAGGGTCATTAATCCTTCCTCAACTGAAGTGGTCTCGGCCTCATAAACACCAGCAAAACCAGGACGCTAAGGACCATCAGGGAGACGCTTGACGGCTCGGCAACATCGCTTGTTGAAACCGTAAGCGAGTCAATGTTGACATGCGCCTCCGCGAACCTGAGGAAGCCGCTCACCAATGGATCGTCGCTCCGAATCTGAAACTGCGTCAACGCGTTGACCGCGTTCGCTGAATACGATGCATTCAGCGAATTCACAATGTCAGGTGAGCTGCCAACAAAAAAGAACCAATCGCTCCGGAGCGGCGGTTCATAGAACTCCACGCGGACCATAAGGTCGTTTGCCTGCACGGAACCATCCTGCGTCAAAAGATAGGCCCAGCCATTCAACGGATAGTCTGCCTGCACCCCATTGACCCAGATACTGGCCGCCAACAGCGGCATCGACAGCCCGACACTCGGCCCGCCGAGCAGTTCGTCGCTATTTGGGCCTGTAGCCCTTGAGCCAAGGCTCAGGTCGAACGCGAAGTGCGCCTTGAAGGATGCCCCGACAAGACTTGTGGCCGGGCTTCCAAATACGCCAGTCGTGTCATAACCATAATCCCCCACGCTACCGAACAAGTCGATCACGGTTATCGGTGATGCCTGCACCGCAATCGAAGTGCAAAGCGCAAAAGTGGCAGCCAGAGTGCGAAGGAAGTGGATGGCGCGCATGATCGAATCCTATGTCGTGGAGTGGGCCGAAGATGGTTCAGCTTGCTGGAGCCACTTTCTCTCACCCAATGCGCGCAGGCCATCCTTCAAATGGGGGATGGACAGATAGGAGCAATCGGGGCAAACACGTTTCCAAGTGAATCTGCGCGGACCGGCCGGGCGATTGGGTAGTCTTTCCCCGATTCTCCGCGACTGCAAATTTTCCCTAGACGAGCGATTGACATTCGGGAACGGTGATCTGAATTGATTGCAGTATTCCCGGCCCCGCTCGCCGAAATCGCATAGCCGCCACCTCGCACGCGTGCCATAGTGCACCGTCCAGGAGTGCGTTTGGGGGAAGGACATGAAAATCCTGTTCTGGAACGTGCAGCGGCTAGGCAGCGGTACGCCGACCCGGCGTAAAGAAGTTTTCGAAGCCGTGTTCGCGGAGGCCGTCGTGGTGCGCGACGTCGAGTACGCGTTGTTCTGCGAGATATCGGCCAGCCTGATCGCCAGCGACGGCAACACCATCAACAAGCAACTCATGATGGCCAAACGGACCAAGAAAAAATCCTCCGGCCAGCTCGGCTACGCCGGCTTGACCGCCGACATGACCGAACTGCCGCTCGTCAAGGCCGACCTGCCCTCGCACGATGAAGTATTCGGCATGCCTTCCTGGCGCAAGGGCGGCAACTATTTCGACCGCATCAGCAAGCGCATGGTCGGCCATGTCGGCAAGCTGGGCGGGCGCGACATCTACTGCTACCACGCCAACGCCAGCGCGCTCGGCGGCATGCTGGTCGCCTGGGCCGCCGCCCATCTGCACCAGAAACATAAAGGAAAATTCGTGCTGCTGGGCGACCTGAACGCCGAGCCGGGCAATGTGCAAACGCAACTGCAATGGCGCAAGATCGACCCCGGCCATTTTGTCTGCGCCACCGGCGGCAGCACGCACAACGCCAAGACCGACCTGAAAACCACCTACGACTACGCCATCGGCGGCAACGGGAACGACCTCCAGGTGACGGCGCTAAACATTCGCGATACCGTGCGCGAGTTCACCCGGACACAGAACGGGGTGAACGACGGCAACCTCGACAGCACAACCAACGAGAATATGTCGGACCACCTGCCCATCATCGTGGAGTTCTGAGGCTCGGCGCCCTCACGCAATCGGAACAATCGAGGACAGACCACGTTTCCCAGTGAATCTGCGCGGACCAGTCTAGCGGTTTGGTGGTCTGTCCCCGATTGTTCTCACAGTCCCCGATTCGTCCGATAACAAGGGCCGATAGCATTAGCTAGCAATAAAAGGCCTGGCCTCCGAGCCTCGCCCAATGCTTTTCGGTTATGCCACTGAAGACTTAAGTTCTTTGCCTTTAAAAGTAACTATCCCCACAGAGTTCTACTTAGCTTTTTCGACGCGGAAGTAGACTCCCCTTGCTTGGCATTGAAGATTCCTGCCACATGCAGGCTCCTTAAAAATCTAGTCTCTTTGCTGTTGATGAGATCTGGATTTCTGTCAATAGCGACCGAGATCAGCCATCGCTCTAGAAAGTCCAGAACAGGCAACTCAGGCTTTTCAGGCCGTCTTCGAAGCTTTCCCTGAGGCGTTCTCGCAGGTAATACGAAGAGAAGCGGGGTGCCATTTTGATCAAGAACCTTGTTGTACTTAATTATGTTTGAATCATTCAGAGCTTCTTTGAGAATGGGGCGTCTGCAAGCCTGTCCGACGTACCAAGGGATAATCCCCTTGCCTGCGCGCTTTGCAAATACATAGCAGCCGCACGATTCAGACAACCCCACTTCCCGTTCTTCCATTTGCTCTTTGAGATCAGCCAACGACTCCTTCGCAATATTCTTCTTTTTGCCATGACGTGTAATGTCGAATGGTCCAGCTACATCGAAGTTCATTTATTTGCACTCCCCGCTTGATAGTATTGTCATAAAGCCATTTAAGAACTCGGCGACCTAGATTCTTGATATCGGTTGCTTTGACTTCGAGGATTAACATCAAGTCTTAGCATGGCGGATCGTTCTTGTCGTCATCTTTGCGGATGCTGCATCCACAGGAAGAAACAGCCTTCCAGTCGATTATGTAATCGGGCCAGCCATACATTTGGCCCGGCGTGAGCTTCAAACCCGCAATCCAATTTACAAACGTATCAACGTAGGGGTCATTGGAAAAGCTTTTGTGTCCTTGGGTTTGATGGCAAATTGCTAATAGACACTTAGGCAACTGAAGTGCGCGGCCACCAAAATAATAAAAATGACTTGAGATAAGCACTCTCTTTCCGCCTAGGTCAGTCGCGATATTCCCCTCATCATGGACACTCGGTCTTTGCTCAACTGAGCCCTTGGAATACTGATAGATGCAGTCGCCTAACCTCTCCGATAAGTCACTGCTATCAATCTTCGGGATTCGGTGAGGCCAGTTCGATTGGGCCAATTCGTCATAATCTTGAAGTGAGAGCACTCGCTCTACTTTCATCGCATAGACAAGCCGTCCGCTGAGATCGCCGCTTTGGGCGTTTTTTGGTCCTAAACCTGCCACCCAATCACCAATCTTGGCAGTTCGGCGTATTCCGGGTTTGCAGATCGCGAGCGAGCACATGCCGCGAAAAGGATTTGGGGCCGCCCCGTCATCTACTCGAACCGTATATGAGTAAAGTCGCGTCATTTTTTGCTCCCGGTTTACTTGGAGTCCTTGGTTCTTGTTGTCGCAATGAGCGAACGGTCTCTTGGTACTGACGACCAGTCTACGTTTTGTAATGTGTGATCGCAAATTATGGCAATGAGTTCTTTGGTGCCCTCGTTCCAACTGCCGAAATTACGTACCGTTGCTTGATGTGATCTAGCTGTGTCAATCACACATTCCGATCACAGCAATGTATCTTCTGCCGCAACGTGTTCCTTGCGCGCATTTCTCTTGTCCATTTGTGGGGAGTACTGAGTCTGACCTTGGCCTGACTCCGGAAGCGATCCGTCATCTGGAGGACGTCGGCGTCGAGATGTCTCCAAAATCTGGATTCCGTGCGGACCCCCGATATTTTGGCGGTCCGTGCCCGGCGTGGTGCCACGCTTTCGGACCATTTTCATCGCGTTTTCCCTCTGAAAACCACCCCGGCGCGCGCCGTGCATTTCAACTACACATAGCGGTGGATGCCGCGTATCTTGGTTTCCAGGCGGCGCCTTTGCGCGGCCGTTTCCCAACGTTCGAGGTGTCCAATGCACAGCCCCCTTACCTTCCGCCAGGAACGCTTCGTCTTCGAATACCTGAAGGACCAGAACGCCAGCGCCGCCGCCGCGCGCGCCGGGTACACGGCCAAGAACCTGGCGTCGCAAGGCAATGAACTGATGAGCAACCCCGCCATACAGGATCGGGTGCGGCTGGAGATGCAGAGCATCCTGGCCGAGCTGCGTTGCTCGGCGCTGGAGCTGATGAAGCAGCGCATGCGCGCTGCGTTTTTTGATCCGGGCAAGCTGCTCAATGGCTGGGAGCCGGTGCCGCTGGAAGAACTGGACGCGGAGACGCGCGCGGTGTTGGATATCAGCACGGTGACGCGCAAGAGTGGGCCGGTGGTGCGGGTCAAGCAGGCGGACCGGCACAAGGCGCTGCGGGCGCTGGAGCGGGTGCATGAGCAGATGGAGAAGCTGAACGAGCGGTATTACGCGAAGCTGGAGCGGGAGGGCAAGCTGATGAGCCTGGAGGAGATTGAGGCGATGGATGGGGGCGGGGTGGCCGGGGATGCCGAAGCCTCGGCTGACGAAATTCCGGGAAAGGATCAGGTTTTCTCAGGTTCGGCTTTCCGCCAGGTCGAGCAGGGGTCGCCGGGGTCTGCGCTGGACTTTAGCGAGAGGGGCACGCGTCCTTCGACAAGCTCAGGACGAACGGTGGGAGGGTACGAAATTCCGAAAAAAGATCAGGTTTTCTCAGGTTCGGCTTTCCGCCCGGTCGAGCCGGGGTCGCCGAGGCCTGTGCTGGACTTTAGCGAGAGGGGCACGCGTCCTTCGACAAGCTCGGGACGAACGGTGGGAGGGTACGAAATTCCGGAAAAAGATCAGGTTTTCTCAGGTTGGCCCCCGTTGCAACAAAGGGCCGGCCGGGCCGCGGCGGGTGGGGTAGGGGCCGCGGCGCCGGCCGCCGGCGTCACTGCCTGACGGGGATACCGTAGGCGGCGACGATGCGCTCGTCCTGTTCCTTTTGGGAAAAGGACTCCCATTCGATGCCGTTCACATCGATGGTGCTGGAGTAGCCGGTGACGGCGTCGTCTTCGAAGCCGACGTGGCGCAGTTGACCGGCCCTCTCTGGCATTTGGTTAATCGAAAAGTTGAGCAGGTCGGTGCGCCACATGGCGTATTTGCCGGCGACGGCGGCGGCGGGTTCCTGGGCGAAGCGGGCGCTGTAGTCGGCGATCGATTCGGCGAGGTCGCGGACGGCGATGGCGATGTGGAAGCGTTTCATGAAAATTTGTCGGGTTTTGTCGGGTTGGGGAATTTGGGCAAAGCCGTCCCCCGCGGCCTCTGCGTAGCAGGGCCGGGAGGCGGTATCGCGTGTTGAGGGGAGCGGGGTGCCCGCTCCCGGCCGGGCTTAGGAGGCGGTGGCCGTTTCCTGCGCGGTGGTGCTGCGCGCCAGCGCGCGGTTCAGGCCCGACAGCACGGCCTTCAGCGAAGCGGTCAGGATGTTCGGGTCGATGCCGACGCCGTGCACCGGGCGTTCCTGCCCCAGGCGCACTTCGATGTAGCTGACGGCGGAAGCGTTGCTGCCGGCGCCGATGGCGTGCTCGTGGTAGTCGACCACCGAGAGGTTCTGGCCCAGCGCATGGGCGAAGGCGTCGATCGGGCCGTTGCCGTTGCCTTCGATGATCTTGGTCTGGCCGTCCACCTTGACTTCGACCTTGATGTGCACGGCGTTCTTGGCGCGGGTGTCTTCGGTGAGCTGGTGGGAGACATAGGCGTACTTGCCGTTGTTGCCCAGGTACTCGGCATCGAAAATGTTCCACAGGTCGTCGGCGGTCTGCTCCTTGCCGGTGGCGTCGGAGACTTTTTGCACGGCGCCGGAGAACTCGATCTGCAGGCGGCGCGGCATGTCGAGGCCGTATTCGGAGTGCAGCAGGAAGGAGATGCCGCCCTTGCCGGATTGCGCGTTGACGCGGATCACGGCTTCGTAGCTGCGGCCGACGTCCTTGGGGTCGATGGGCAGGTAGGGCATGTCCCAGATTTCATCGGGCTTGCGGGCGGTGAAGGCCTTCTTGATGGCGTCCTGGTGCGAGCCGGAGAAGGAGGTGTAGACCAGGTCGCCGACGTAGGGGTGGCGCGGGTGGGTGGGGAGCTGGTTGCAGTATTCGACGGTGGCGCGGATCGCGTCGATGTCGGAGAAGTCCAGGCCCGGGTGCACGCCCTGCGAGTACATGTTGAGCGCGAGGTTGACGATGTCGACGTTGCCGGTGCGCTCGCCGTTGCCGAACAGGCAGCCTTCGACGCGGTCCATGCCGGCCATCATGGCGAACTCGGCGGCGGCGGTGCCGGTGCCGCGGTCGTTATGCGGGTGCACGGAGAGGATCAGGCTGTCGCGGTGCTTGATGTTGCGGCCGAACCATTCGAGCTGGTCGGCGAAGATGTTGGCGGTGGAGCACTCGACCGTGGAGGGCAGGTTGAGGATCATCTTGTTCGAGGGGGAGGGCTCGTAGACGTCCATCACGGCTTCGCAGGCGTCCTTGGAGAAGTCGAGCTCCGTGTTGGAGAACATCTCGGGGGAGTATTGGAAGATCCACTGCGTTTCCTTCTGCTTGGCGGCCAGCGCCTTGATGATGCGCGCGTGCTTGACGCCGAGCTCGGCGATCACCTCGGCCTTTTCCATGTTGAAGACGACGCGGCGCATCACCGGGGCCACCGCGTGGTAGACGTGCATGATCACGCGCGGGGCGCCCTTGAGGGACTCGAAGGTGCGGGTGATCAGGTCTTCACGGGCTTGCGTGAGCACCTGGATGGTGACGTCCTCGGGGATCATCTTGCCTTCGATCAATTCGCGGATGAAGTCGAAGTCGATCTGCGAGGCGGAGGGGAAGCCGACCTCGATTTCCTTCAGGCCGATCTCCACCAGCAGCTTGAAGAACTTGTGCTTGCGCTCGATGTTCATCGGCTCGATCAGCGCCTGGTTGCCGTCGCGCAGGTCCACGCTGCACCAGATCGGCGGGCGGGTGATGACCTGGTTGGGCCAGGTGCGATCGAGCAGGCCGACCTGTTTGGCGGGTCGGTACTTGGCGGCGGGGTTGGTGAGCATCGGCATGGTCTAAGGTCTCCGGGTGGAACTGGCTGGAACGGCGTTGACTTGAGTTGAGATACTTGAGTTGAGGTGCTTGAGTTGAGCTGAAATTGCGCGCGAGTCTGCGCCCTGGGTGGCTACAGTCGGGGTACTACGAAGAGGGGGGTGTTTTATGTGCGCGCGGGGCGCAGCAGCAGCAGGCCACCCAGCAGGGGGGCCGACAGCAGGGGCAGCAGCGAGAGGCTGCAGCCCGAAACGCGCGTGCCCGCGGAGGCGGACACGTCGAAAGAAGTGGACGCGCGCAGGCCGACGTCAGGCGACGTCTGGCTTGCAGTTGAGGCGCCAGGCTTATTGCTGTGCTTCTCGCAATAGGCGGCGCGCGCGTTAATGGAGCTTCCCATAGTTAATCATCATATGCCGGTTTTTGGCCGCGCGCAAGGGGGTGGCGGCGCCAACAAGGTTCGGACAAGGGCCGGACAGGCGCGCTTTCGCGCTCCTTTTCGGCGGATGGTGCGCCCTAAAGTTTTGATTCAATGCATATATCCGAACTCCATCTGTTCAACCCGCCGCCATGGATTACCTTCCCGTCGAAACCGCACTCTGGTCCAAGCGCCGCTCGCGCTGCAGCGCCGGCTCGGGCACGGCCGCGGGCAAGCGCTGCGCGCCGGGCCATGCCGATGCCGGCGTCTGCACCGGCCACAACCCCGGCCTGCGCAACCCGGAAACCGAGCTCGTCCGCCTGCCGCGCGTCAGCCGTCGCCTGAACAAGATCGTCCGCGCCGTCTGCCGCCTGTGGTGGCGCGGGCCGATGCGCGAAGGCGCGGCAACGCAAGAGCCGGTCTAGCCGGCGCGCTCCCCACGATTCCCCTCGGCCAGACTCCTCCCTGGCCCTTAGGGCACCGGGCGACCGGTGCCCTTTCTTTTCGGCAGCACCGGGAGATCCGGTGCCTTTGCTTTTCGGCAGTGCCGGGTAATCCGGTGCCCTTTCCTTTCGGGTGGGATTGCAAATAAATGTGTCCCGGCCTCAAGTCCCGGCCCAACCCGCCGTAGAAACAGGTGTAGCAGGCAACTCGTGGAATTCGCGCCTTTTTCCCCGCATTGGGGCATCCGGCGGAATGCTGAAATGCCGTATCGCGCAACACACGGAAGGGACCCTCGCATGAACCTGAACGATCTGCTGGAAATGAGCGCCGGCCTGCCTAACCCGCTGGAAGACGCAAGCATCCTGGAAGAGGAGTTTCAGCTGGCGGTGGGTCTGCTGGAGTCCGGCATGTTCACCGGCAATTTTCCGCCGGAACTGCTGAACACCCTGTTTCGCATGGTGCCGGGCGCCAACCCGGCGGTCTGAACTGTCGCGGGCGCATTTCCTGTCACGTTGCCCGTCAAGGAGAACAACAATGTCCGACAAGCATCTGCAAAGCGAGCGCGCCTGGATGACGCTCTATCTGTCTTCCTGCGGCATGAGCGAGTTCGATCGCGTCAACGCGCGCGCCATGCTGGTACGCGGCATCACCATCGGCGACCTGCTGGCCCGTTGCTGGCAGCGCATCCGCGGCGCGTAGTTTCCTCCGCAACCCCATTTTTGGCGCGGCGTCCTGACGCCGCGCCGGCGATCCCCTCAGGTCACCGCAATTGTGGCCTTTTCCGGGCGCCGGGCTCACCCCCGGCGCCCACTTTTTTTGGGCGGCGCCTCCAGGCAAAGGCGCTGGCAATAAAACTTTACACGGGCCACACGCCGGGGCAACAGCCCCTGCCTAGAGTACGTTCATGCGCGCTTGGCGCGTATCTTCCCGAAAGGACAGTCATGAACGACGCTCAAGATCCCCAACTGCTCCAACCCAAACCCGCCCGCCGCCGCCTGCGCCGCTGGGCCCTCGCCGGTGTGGCCGTGGCCGCCGCCGGCCTGTTCGCCTTCCAGGGCATCACCCGCGCCAATGAAGGCCCGGGCCATGGCCACTTCATGCACCGCATGGGCCACGGCGCGATGGATGCCGACACGGTCGCCAAGTTCATCGACTGGCGCGTCGCCGCCATGCTCTCCGAAGTCGACGCGACCAGCGAGCAGAAGAACCGCATCGGCGCGATCGCCAAGGACGCCGCCAAGGAACTGATGCCGCTGCGCGAGCAGCACAAGGCGGCGCGCGCCAAGGCAATGGAACTGCTGATCGCGCCGAACGTGGATCGCGCGGCGCTGGAGAAGGTGCGCGCCGACGAACTGGCCCTGGCCGAGACCGTCTCGCGCCGCGTCACCCGCGCGGTGGCCGATGCCGCCGAGGTGCTCACGCCGGCGCAGCGCGGCAAGCTGGCGCAGCAGTGGAAAGACCATCATGCGTGAGGCGACGATGGATACGACGCGTTTTGTGACAAGATCGGCTCCTCGCCACGTCCAACCCCTGCGCCCCTACCCCCGACCCATGGCTGAACTGGTACTGATGATCGAAGACGACGCCCGCCTGGGCGCGATGGTGGTCGACTATCTCGGCCGCAACGGCGTCGCCGTGATCCACGCCGAGAACGCGGCGGAAGGCCGCGCGCAGCTGCTGCGCGAGCCCTTCGACCTGGTGATCCTCGACCTGATGCTGCCGGACGCCGACGGGCTGGAACTGTGCCGGCAGATCCGCGCCGACACGCGCTCGGCGGACATGCCGATCGTCATGCTCACCGCCAAGGGCGATCCGCTGGACCGCGTGGTCGGGCTTGAGCTGGGCGCGGACGACTACGTCTCCAAGCCCTTCGAGCCGCGCGAGCTGCTGGCGCGCATCCGCGCGGTGTTGCGGCGCATGCGCGGCTCGCAGGTGGCCGAGCGTGCGATGAGCCTGCATTTCGGCAAGCTGGCGATCGATGCCGGCGCGCGCAGCGTGCGCATCGGCGAGGAGGAACGGGTGCTGACCGCCTACCAGTTCGACCTGCTGCTGGCGATGGCGCAGCGCGCCGGCCGCGTGCTGACGCGCGAGCAACTGCTCGACGCGGTCAAGGGCGAGGCGCTGGAGGCGTTCGACCGTTCCATCGATGTGCACATCGCGCGCATCCGCGCGGCCATCGAGGACGATCCGAAAAAGCCCAAGCGCATCGTCACCGTGCGCGGCGCCGGCTACGTGTTCGCCAAGGTCCAGGATGCGTAGAGGGCGTTTCGGGCTCGAAGGCGGCGCGCGCGATGCGGCCGCGACGGACGCGCTGGACCGGCGTCCGCGCGGCCGCCTTACGTTGCGGCAGTGGTGCGACTGGCACCATCATCGCCACCACGGCCTGGCCAAGCATCTGTACGTCCGCATCTATCTCGCGCTGCTCTGCTGCCTGCTGATGATGGCGCTCGCCTTCATGGGCGTGATGCGCTGGACCGCCGGCGGCAGCACGGCGACGCCGCGCCTCGAAGTGCTGGCCGAAGCGGCCGCCGGACTGTTGCCGCCGGCCGGCAGCGCGGCCCAGGCGCAGGAGCAGTCCCTCGAGCATTGGCATTCGCGCGCCGGGGTCGACCTGGCCTTGTTCAGCGCCGATGGCAGCGTGATTGCGACGGCAGGCCTGCCGCAGAATCCGCCCGCGCCGTCGAAGATGCAGAACAGCCACTGGGTCGGCGGCCATCCGCCCACCGTCGCCCTGAAGCTGCCGGACGGGCGCTGGCTCAGCGTGCGCTATCTTTCGGCGCAGGGCTTCGGCGCCTGGAGCCTGTTCGGCATCCTCATGCTGGTGGGCCTGGCGGTGGGCATGGCCGCCTTTCCGGTCGCCAAGCGCCTGACCCGGCGCCTGGAGGGATTGCAGCACAGCGTCGAGGCGCTCGGCGAAGGCGATCTCTCGACCCGCGTGCCGGTCAAGGGCGACGATGAGGTGGCGCGCCTGGCGCGCAGCTTCAATCGCGCCGCCGAGCGCATCGAAGCCCTGGTGGCCTCGCAAAAATCCCTGCTCGCCAACGCCTCGCACGAGTTGCGCTCGCCGCTGGCGCGCATCCGCATGGCGGCCGAGCTGCAGAACGGCGATGCCGACCCCGAGTCGCGCCGCGAACTGGCGCGCAACATCGCCGAGCTGGATCAGTTGATCGACGAGATCCTGCTCGCCAGCCGGCTCGATGCCGCCAAGACGGCGGCGGAGCATTTCGAGAGCGTCGACCTCACCGCCCTGGCCGCCGAAGAATGCGCGCGCAGCGAAGTGGAGTTCGACACCGACGGCCTGGTCAGCGTGCAGGGCGACGCACGCCTGCTGCGCCGCCTGGTGCGCAACCTGATCGAGAACGCGCGGCGCTACGGCGGCGCGCAGCCGGTGGAAGTGCATCTGCGGCGCGAGGCGGATGGCGCGGTGCTGGAGGTGGCCGACCGTGGCGCCGGCGTGGCGGAACCGGAGCGCGAGCGCATCTTCGAACCCTTCTACCGCGCGCGCGGCGCCAGCGAGCAGCAGGGCAGCGTCGGCCTGGGGCTGGCGCTGGTGCGGCAGATCGCCGCCCGCCACGGCGCAAAGGTCGAGTGCCTGGCGCGCGAGGGCGGCGGCAGCGTGTTCCGCGTCGGCGGGTTGAAGTAAGGCCCCCGGGGCGGCATGGCGGCAGGAAAAAGCCATTCAAAATTAAATTGTTGACAATCTAATTTTGAGCGATGTATAGTTCATGTCATGGACAAGCAGCGCACATCGCAGGGCAGCAAAGCCACGGCGGCCAAAGCCGTGAAAGTCGCCAAGGCCTCCGCCCGCCCCCCGGCCCCGGCCGGCGATATGCTGCTGCTCGACAACCAGCTTTGCTTCGCGCTCTACTCCGCCTCGCTGACCATGACCAAGGTGTACAAACCCCTGCTGGGCGCGCTGGGCGTCACCTATCCGCAGTACCTGGTGCTGCTGGTGCTGTGGGAGCGCGACGAATTGACGGTCTCCGAAGTCGGCGAGCGCCTGTACCTGGACTCGGGGACGCTCACGCCGATGCTCAAGCGCCTGGAGTCGCTCGGCCTGATCGAGCGGCGCCGCTCCGCGCAGGACGAGCGCCAGGTGCTGGTCAGCTTGAGGCCCGAAGGCAGAAAGCTGCGCCAGCGCGCGCAGGCGATCCCGGAGAACCTGCTATGCGCGGCGCAGTGCACGGTCGCCGAGATTGCCGACCTGACGCGCAAGGTGCGCAAGCTGCGCGGCTCGCTGGCGCAAAGCGTGGAAGCGGCCGCGCAAGCGGAGAACTGAAGGAATAGGATAGTAGTTGCAGCGGGCGCCGCACCGGCCCGCGGTCTTGGCAAGTGGTGGAAAATGGTAGATAAGTTGTTCACAATTTTATTGTTAAAAATTTAAATTGCATCCCAACCGGTCCGGCGCTGCGCGCGGACCCAACCCCCTGAAAGGAAACATCATGAACAAAGTCGAGAAAGTCCTCTACAAGGCCCACGCCACCTCCACCGGCGGCCGCGACGGCCGCTCGGTTTCCTCCGACGGCATTCTTGACGTCAAGCTGACCACCCCGAAGGAACTGGGCGGCGCCGGCGACGCGGGCACCAACCCCGAGCAACTGTTCGCGGCCGGCTACTCGGCCTGCTTCATCGGCGCGATGAAGTTCGTCGCCAGCAAGCAGAAGGTCGCGCTGCCGGCCGATACCTCGATCAAGGCCACCGTCGGCATCGGCCAGATTCCCGCCGGCTTCGGCATCGAGGTGGACCTGGAAGTGAGCATCCCCGGCATGGACCACGCCGCCGCCCAGGCGATCGTCGACGCCGCGCACCAGGTGTGCCCGTACTCGAACGCGACGCGCGGCAACATTGAAGTGCGCCTGTCGATCGCGTAATCCCGCTATCGCAGGTCGAAGCAAAAAAAGCCGGCGTTCCGCGCCGGCTTTTTCCGTTTGCCATGGCCTGGGAGAGCTTCAATTCCCCTCGACCAATAAAAATCCCAGCGCCTGGACTTCATCATAAAAGACCCTGTCCGCCAGCGCGCGCTGCATGATGTAACCCGGTGCGGTGGCGCGCGAGAGCCAGCGCAGCCCGAGGCCGGCGGCGAAGATCAGGCAGCCGATGATCCAGTGCCCGACCAGCGCAATGGCCACCGCGATGCCGAACACCGGCAGCAGTATCCACGGCAGCATCATGCGCCGGCTCAGGAAGCGCGCGGCCTCCTTGGGGACGATATTCACTTTCAACCGGCCGCTGGTGTAGGCGGCGACGAATTCGGCATGGGTGAGCGCGGAGGCGGCGGGTTCGGCGGGGGCGGGCGCGGTGTTGTCGAGGTCGGTCTGGGTCATGGATCACAGCGGGCGATGTTGGCTTCCTGACACCATCCTACTGCGGCTCGATCCCCGCCGCCTTGACGTATTTCTCCCAGCGCCCCTTCTCCTGCAGGAAAAATGCCTTGTATTCTTCCGGGCTGTACGGGCGCGTACCGCAGGCGAGTTTCTCCATCTGCTCGCGCATCGGCGAGGCGGCCAGCGCATCGCGCACATAGCCGTTCAGCTTCAGGACCACATCGCGCGGTGTCCTCGCGGGCGCGGCCAGGGCGAGGAAGGCCAGTACCTCATAGCCGGGATAAGTCTCGGCCACCGCGGGTACATTGCTCCAGCGCGGCGCGCGCCTTGCCTCGGTCACGGCCAGGGGCAGCAGCTTGCCACCCTCCATATGCGCGGCGGCGGCCACGTAGTCCATGAACATGAACTGGATCTGCCCGCCCATCAGGTCGGGCAGGGCATTGGTGATCGACTTGTAGGGCACGCTGGTCACCGGCAGGTTGCCCATGGCGCGCAGCAACTCGCCGGGAATCTGCGAGGAGGTATTGAAGTGCCCGAAGAACAGCTTGCCCGGATTGGCCTTTGCGTAAGCGATCAACTCGGGCAAGGTCTTGAACGGGCTGTTCGGGGGCACCAGCAGCACCGAGCCGAAGGTGCAGATCAGGCCGATGTGCTCGAAGTCCGTCACCGGGTCATAGGAAAGCTTTTTGTAAAGCGCCTGCGCCGCCGCGTGCGTGGAGTTGGTCGCCAGGAGCAGCGTATAGCCGTCGGCCGGCGCGCTCTTCACCGCCTCGCTGCCGATGATGCCGCCCGCGCCCGGCTTGTTCTCGATCACCACCGGCTGCTTGCCCTGCTCCTCGATGTAGCGGCCCAGCGAACGTGCCGCGATGTCCGAAGAGCCGCCCGGGCCGAAAGGCACGACGATCTTGATCGGCCTGGCCGGGTAGGGCTGGGCAAGCGCCGGCGCGCCGCAGGCGAGAACGACAACGATGCAGGCGAGCAGCGAAGCCAGGGAAGGACGAACAGGCATGAGATGACCTCGGCGTTAACGGCTCAGGCAGGCGGCGCGTGCATCCACGCCGCCTGGATTCGAATCATCTGGTGCTACTCCGCCTTGATCCTGGCCAGGCGCACGATCGCGCTCCACTTCGCGGTCTCGCTCTGGATGTAGGCAGCCAGCTCTTCCGGGCTCTTGCTCGCCACCGAGATCGCGCCCTGCGCCTCGACCTGGCTTTTGAGCGTGGGGTCGAGCACCGCCTTGGCGGTAGCCGCATGCAGCTTTTTCACCACCGCCGCCGGCGTGCCGGCCGGCGCCCACAGCGCGCCCCAGCTCTCCTGCACCAGCGACTCGTCCTTGTAGACCTCGAACATGCTGGGCACCTCGGGCAATTGCGACAGGCGATTGCGCGAAGTCACGGCAAGCGCGCGTAGGCGGCCCGACTTCGCATTGGGAATGCCGGTGCCGGCGATCGGGAAGGCGAACTGCGTATGCCCGCCCAGCAGGGATTGCAGAATCTCCACCGAACCGCGCAGCGGCACATGCACCGCATCCAGCCCCGCGACCGCGCAAAAAGTCGCGCCCGCCAGATGCGCGGAAGTGCCGATGCCGCCCGACGAATAATTGAACTGGCCGGGCTTGCTGCGTACCAGCGCGGCAAGTTCCTGCACCGTCTTCGCCGGCGAGTCCGGCGGCACCATCAGCACGGTGGGGCTGGTGGAAAGCAGCGAGACCGGCGCGTAGCTTTTCCGCGGATCGAATTTGGCGGCCGGCTGGATGAGTTTTTGCACCACCTGGCTGACCGAGCCGTACAGCAGCGTGTAGCCATCTGGTGGTGCCTGCGCGACGATTTCGGCGGCAACGATGCCGGCCGCGCCGACCCGGTTCTCCACCACCACATTGCCGCCCAGCGCTTCTCCGAACGGCACGGCGAACTGGCGCGCCTGCACGTCCGGCCCGCCGCCGGCGGCGAAGGGCACGATGATGCGCACCGGGCGCGACGGGAAATTGTCTTGCGCATGGGTGGCGCAACCCGCCAGCAGCAGGACCACGCCGAGAGTGTTGGCAGCCGCGCGCGCGGCATGCCGTAAGGCAGTTTGCATCCGGTCTCCTCCGCCGCATCGAGATCGAATTGTCCCGGCGGCTTGTCCGGCCAGTGTAGCGAGGCCGCTTGCGCCGGTAAAGGCCGCTTCGACATACAATCATGCGAGAACAAAAATGTAGTCCATCACCAAAGGAGACGGAATGAAGCTGCTGCAAGCAATGCGGGCGGGCCTGGTCGTGGCGTTGGGCCTGGGCGCGGCGATCATGGTGGGGCAGGCGCAAGCGCAGGCGCAGGCGTATCCAGGCAAGCCGATCCGCTGGATCGTGCCTTACCCGCCCGGCGGCCCCACCGATTCCTTCTCGCGCCCGGTGGCGCTCAAGCTCTCCGAAGCGCTCGGCGTGCCGGTGTTGATCGACAACCGCGGCGGCGCGGGCGGCGGCATCGGCATGGACGTGCTGGCCAAGTCGGCGCCGGACGGCTACACCATCGGCCTGGGCACTTCGGGTACCCACGCGATCAACCCGGCGCTGTATTCCAAACTGGCATACGACGGCATCAAGGATTTCGCGCCGCTGACCCTCGCGGTGGCCTACACCAACATCCTGGTGATCAACCCGAACGCGCCGATCAAGGACGTGGGCGAACTGGTCGCGTACGCCAAGGCCAATCCAGGTAAGGTGACTTTTGGTTCGGCCGGCAACGGCTCCTCCAACCATCTCTCGGGCGAATTGCTCAAGAGCTTCACCAAGACGCAGATGCAGCACGTCCCCTACAAGGGCAGCGCGGCCGCGCTCACCGACGTGATGGGCGGCAACCTCACCTTCATGTTCGACATCCTCGTCACCTCGATCCCGCAGATCAAGGCGGGCAAGGTGCGCGCCCTCGCGGTGACCGCGCCCAGGCGCAGCCAGTACATCCCCGAGGTGCCGACCATGACGGAGGCCGGCGTGTCCGGTTTCGACACCGTGGGCGGCAATCTCTGGTTCGGCATCTTCGCGCCGGCCGGCACGCCCAGGGACATCGTCACCAGACTCAACCAGGAACTGGTCAAGGCGCTCAAGCAACCCGACGTGCGCGAGAAAATGGCGGCGCAGGCCTTCGACATCGTCGGCAGCACGCCGGAGGAATTCATGACCGTGCTCCGCAACGACCACGCCAACTGGGGCAAGATCGTCAGGGAATCGGGTTCGCGAATCGATTGAGCACGGGGAGCCGAACATGAACGACATCGCCGCGCCTTTCGCCAACGCCACCACCGTCACTGGCGCGGCCGCGCTGCCGGACACGCGTGGCCAGAACCTGTATCGAGCCGACCCGGTATTGGCGCCGCTGCTCAAGCTGTACCTCGCGCCCGACCTGTTCGCGCACATCGAGCCGAAGCTCGATGGCCTGGGAGCATTGGCGGGCGGGCGCCTGGACGCGCTGGCCGGCACGGCGGACCGCAACCCGCCCAAGCTGCATCACCGCGACCGCACCGGCGCGGATGTGCAGAGCATCGAGAAGCACCCGGCCTATGAGGAGATGGAACGCCTGGCGTTCGCCGAGTACGGCCTGGCGGCGATGTCGCACCGGTCCGGCGTGTTCGGCTGGAACGCGCCCCTGCCGCCGGCGGTGAAGTACGCGCTCTCCTATCTGTTCGTGCAGGCCGAGTTCGGCCTGTGCTGCCCGGTGAGCATGACCGATGCGCTGGCGCGCACCCTGGCCAAGTTCGGCGATGCGGGGCTGGTGGGGCGCTACCTGCCGGGACTCTCCGCCACCGACATGGACACGCACCTGCAGGGCGCGATGTTCATGACCGAGCAGGGCGCCGGCTCCGACGTCGGCGCTACCGCCACCATCGCGCGGCGCGATGGTCAGCATTGGCGCCTGCATGGGGACAAGTGGTTCTGCTCGAACGCCGATGCCGATGTCGCCTTGGTACTGGCGCGCCCCGAAGACGCGCCGCCCGGCACCAAGGGCCTGGGCCTGTTCCTGCTGCCGCGCGTGCTGCCGGACGGATCGCAAAACCACTATCGCATCGTGCGCCTGAAAGACAAGCTCGGCACGCGCTCGATGGCCAGCGGCGAGATCACCTTGAACGGGGCTGTCGCCTACCTGGTCGGCGACCCCGGGCGCGGCTTTGTGCAAATGGCCGACATGATCAATATGTCGCGCCTGTCGAACGGCATGCGCGCCGCCGGCTTGATGCGGCGCGCGTTTTTCGAGGCACTGCATGTGGCGAAGCATCGCGTCGCCTTCGGCAAGCGCCTGATCGAGATGGAACTGACGCGCCGGCAGTTGATGAAGATCTTGCTGCCGGGCGAGGCGGCGCGCTCGATGTTGTTCCATGCCGCTGCCGCCCTGCAGGCGGCCGACGCGGGCGATGAGGCCGCGCGCAAGCGCATCCGCATCCTCACGCCCCTGCTCAAGTTCCGCGCCTGCCGCGACGCCCGCAAGGTGACCGGCGACGCGATGGAAATGCGCGGCGGCACCGGCTACATCGAGGAATGGCCGGACGCGCGGCTGCTGCGCGATGCCCATCTCGGCTCGATCTGGGAGGGCACCAGCAACATCGTCGCGCAGGACGTACTGCGCGCGACCCTGCGCGAAGGCGCGCTGGATGCGCTGGGCGAGGACCTGGACCGGATGGCCAAGGCCGCCCAGGCCGCGCCCGAGTTCATCGCCGCGCGCGACCGCGCTTTCGCCTTCGTGCGCGAAGTGGCGGCCGCCAACGACAGCGCGCACGCGCGCCAATCCGCCAGCGGGCTGTATTACGCCACCGCGGCCATGGTGATGCTGTGGGAAGCGGCGCAACTGGGCGGCGCGGTCGGCGCCAATCGCGCCGCGCTGGCGCGCCTGCTCCTGGTCCACAAGCTGCAGGCGCGCGATCCGCTCGCGCCGGCTCCGCAGGCCAGCGAAGGGGCACTCGCGCTCTATTTGGGCTGAAGCGAAACGGCCCGGGCTGGGCCGTGATTCCGTTTATATTTCAATCACATATTGCGTTGCAGAAACGATTCTTATTGTATGTACGAACTAGTTCGTATACATTGCGCCCCGGGCTGAAAAGATCAAAGCAAAAGCTGCCGGCCGGACAGATGTCCGGCCGATGCGAGGCCGGCCCACATGAATGGTTGTTCGCGCTCAGGAGACAAAACATGCAGCGTTTGATCGGCGGCTACTGCCGGGCTATTGAGTGGATCATCGGCGGTCTCTTGGCCGTGATGGTGGTTCTGGTGTTCGGCAACGTGGTGTTGCGCTATGCCTTCAACTCGGGCATCACGGTGTCGGAGGAGCTGTCGCGCTGGCTGTTCGTCTGGCTGATCTTTCTCGGCGCCATCGTGGCGATGAAAGACCACGCGCACCTGGGGGTGGACTCCGTGGTGCAGCGCCTGCCCGCCTGGGGCAAGAAGCTGTGCCTGATCGCCAGCCAGCTCCTGATGCTGTTCGCGCTCTGGCTGCTGCTGCAAGGCAGCTGGAAGCAGACCGTGATCAACGCCGGCACCGCCGCGCCCGCCACCGGCGCCTCGATGGCGATGTTCTACGCGACCGGCATCGTGTTCGCGGTCTCCGCCGCGGTGATCCTCGCCTGGGACTTGTGGCGCGTGGTGAGCGGGCAGGTCAGCGAAGCCGAGCTGGTGCAGGTGCGCGAGTCCGAAGAGACGGAAGAATTCGAAGCGTTGATGAAGAACCTGCCGTCCGGTGATGGCGCGGGCGGCAAGGACAACAAGAACGGCAAGAACGATAGGGCGGGGCAATCCAAATGACCATCGCCGTCTTTCTCGGTTCCCTCCTGGGCGCGATGGCGCTGGGCATGCCGGTGGCCTTCGCGCTCCTGCTGTGCGGCGTGGCGCTGATGGTGCAGCTGGACATGTTCGATGCGCAGATCATTGCGCAGAACCTGATCAACGGCGCCGACAGCTTTCCGCTGATGGCGGTGCCCTTCTTCCTGCTGGCCGGGGAGGTGATGAATACCGGCGGCCTGTCCAAGCGCATCGTCAACGTGGCCCTCGTCATGGTCGGTCACGTGCGCGGCGGGCTGGGCTATGTGGCGATCGTCGCGGCCTGCATCCTGTCATCCCTGTCGGGCTCGGCGGTGGCGGACGCGGCGGCCCTCGCCGCGCTGCTGGTGCCGATGATGGTGGCGGCGGGGCACGACAAGGCGCGGGCCGGCGGGCTGATCGCCGCCTCCGGCGTGATCGGGCCGATCATTCCGCCTTCGATCGGCTTTGTGATTTTCGGGGTGACGGCGAACCTGTCGATCTCCAAGCTGTTCCTGGCCGGCATCTTCCCCGGCATCCTGATCGGCGTCTCGCTGGCGGTGGCGTGGTGGTGGGTGGCGCGCAAGGAGCAGACCAGCGTGCCGCCGAAGCGCCCGGCCGGCGAACTGTGGAAAGCCACCCGGGAGGCCTCCTGGGCCTTGCTGCTGCCCCTGATCATCATCGTCGGCCTGCGCATGGGCGTGTTCACGCCGACCGAGTCGGCGGTGGTGGCGGCGGTCTACGCGACCTTTGTCGCCTGCGTGATCTACCGCGAGCTGCGATTCCGCGATCTCGCCAAGGTGTTCATCACCGCCGCCAAGACGACTTCGGTGGTGATGTTCCTGGTCGCCGCCGCGCTTGTGTCGGCCTGGCTGATCACCGTGGCCGACCTGCCGGGCAAGGTGGTGGCGCTGCTGCAGCCCTTCCTCGGCAACAAGATACTGCTGATGTTCGCCATCATGGTGCTGGTGATGGCGGTGGGCACGGCGATGGACATGACGCCGACCATCCTGATCCTTACCCCCGTGCTGATGCCGATCGTCAAGGCGGCCGGCATCGACCCGATCTACTTCGGCGTGCTGTTCATCATCAACAACTCGATCGGCCTGATCACCCCGCCGGTGGGCACCGTGCTCAACGTGGTGGCGGGGGTCTCGCGATTGACGATGGACGACCTGATCCGCGGCGTCTGGCCTTTCATGATCGCCGAGTTCGTGATGATGTTCCTGATGGTCCTGTTTCCCGCGCTGGTGATGGTGCCGGCGCGCTGGTTCTATTGAAGTCCCCGCTACCAAGTATCGCAACAACGAGTCTCGCAACGACGAGCATCGCAACAACGCTAGCCCATCAACGAGGAGATACCCCATGCGTACGCAATCAATGAAGATCATCGCCGGCCTGCTGGCCCTGGGCCTGGCCGCCGGTACCGCCGTCAGCGCCCACGCCGCCGACATCAAGGAACGCACCCTGAAGTTCGCGTTCCAGAACCAGAAGGACCACCCCCAGGCGCAGGGCGCGCAGAAGTTCGCCGACCTGGTGGCGCAGAAAAGCGGCGGCAAGATCACCGTCAAGCTGTTCCCCGGCGGCACCCTGGGCGGCGACGTGCAAACCGTCTCGGCCCTGCAGGGCGGTACGGTGGAACTGACGGTGCTGAACGCCGGCCTGCTTTCCGGCGCGGTGAAGGAATTCGCCGCCGTCGACCTGCCCTTCCTGTTCAACAACGGTCCCGAGGCCGATGCGGTGATGGACGGCCCCTTCGGCACGCGCCTGCTGGACAAGCTGCCCGAGAAGGGCCTGGTCGGCCTGGGCTACTGGGACCTGGGGTTCCGCAACGTCACCAACAGCAAGCGTCCCGTGGCCAAGCTGGAAGACATCGCGGGCCTGAAGCTGCGCGTGCTGCAATCGCCGATCTATATCGACCTGTTCAACACCCTGGGCGCGAACGCCACGCCGATGCCCTTCCCGGAGCTTTACTCGGCGCTGGAGCAGAAGACCGTGGACGGCCAGGAAAACCCGGTCACCGTGATCGCCTCCTCGAAGTTCTATGAGGTGCAGAAGTACCTGAGCCTGACCCGCCACACCTATAATCCGCAGGCCTTTGTGGTCAGCAAGAAGATCTGGGACCAGATGTCGGCCGATGAGCATAAGCTGATCAGCGAGGCGGCGCAGGAAGCCAAGGTCTATCAGCGCAAGGTGTCGCGCGACCAGGAGAGCGTCGCGCTGGAAAGCCTGAAAAAGGGCGGCATGCAGGTCAATGAGGTGCCGGCCGCCGAAATGGCCCGCCTGCGCGACAAGGTCAAGCCGGTGGTGGAGAAGTTCAGCAAGGAAGTGGGCGAAGCGACCGTCAAGGAGCTGTACGCCGAAATCGCCAAAGCCCGCAAATAAGCACGCAAACAAGCACAACGCAATCGCAGCCCTGCCATGAACGCCGCCGCCAGAACCACAGTCGCCTCCAGCCCGCAAGTCCGCAAGGTATTGGTGGGGCTGATCGGCGACGGCATCCAGCTTTCGCTCTCGCCGTATCTGCACGAGGAAGAGGGCGCGCGCCATGGCCTCAAGCTGCACTATCACCTGATCGACCTGGCCTATGATGCGGCCGGGGCGGCCAACCTGCCGCTGCTGATCGAGGCGGTGCGCAAGATGGGTTTCGCGGGCGTCAACATCACCCACCCGTGCAAGCAGGCGGTGATCCCGCTGCTGGACGACCTGTCGGCGGACGCGCGCGCGATCGGCGCGGTCAATACGGTGGTGCATGAGGGCACGCGCCTGATCGGCCACAACACCGACTGGTCGGGCTTCGCGGCGGGCTTCAAGCGCTCGCTGGCCGATGCGCCGCTGGAGCGGGTGGTGCTGCAAGGGGCGGGTGGGGCGGGCGCGGCGGTGGCGCATGCGATTCTCACCCTGGGCGCGCAGGCGCTGCATGTGGTGGATACCGACCAGGGGCGCGCCGAAGCATTGGCCGCAAGCCTTGCGACCCGCTTCACGAAGGCCGAGCTGACCGCCGGCACCGACGTGAACACGGCACTGCGCAACGCGCAGGGCCTGATCCACGCCACCCCTACCGGCATGGCCAGGCATCCGGGCCTGCCGGTGGACGAGGCGGCGCTGGCGCACCGGCCCTGGGTTGCCGAGGTGGTGTATTTTCCGCTGGAAACCGAACTGCTCAAGACGGCCAAACACCTGGGTTGCCGGGTCTGCGACGGTGGCGGCATGGCGGTGTGGCAGGCAGTCGGTGCATTCGAGCTATTCACCGGATTGAAGCCCGACGCGCCGCGCATGGAGGCGCATTTCCTGCGTCTGCTGGACAATAGGGGTGCGGCCGGCTCCGATTAAGGAGCGCCGCGTTCACCTTGGAGAGCTTGCCGAGCATGACTGAAATCCAGAGCCCAGCACGTGACGGCGAGGCGCGTGACAGCGCGGCAGCCCCGAGCAGCGAAGCGGAGCGCTCGATCGCCGACATCATGGCCGTGGCCACCGCGGAGTTCGCCGAGAAGGGCCTGGCGGGCGCGCGCATCGACGAGATCGCCGAGCGCACCCGCACCAGCAAGCGCATGATCTATTACTACTTCAAGAGCAAGGAAGGCCTTTACCTGGCCGTGCTCGAGGAGGCGTACCATGGCATTCGCGCCATCGAGGCGACCCTGGATCTCGAACACCTGCCGCCCAGGCAGGCGCTGCGCGCCCTGGTCGGTTTCACCTTCGACTACCAGCGCGCCAATCCGGATTTCATTCGCCTGGTGATGAACGAAAACATGCACAAGGGCGAGTACCTGAAAAAGTCGGCCAACATCCGCGCCCTCAATGCCCCGGCGATCGACGCGTTGCGCGACATCTACCGGCGCGGGCTGGAAGAGGGCGTGTTCCGCGAGGGACTGGACCCGATCGACCTGCACACCTCGATCTCCGCCCTGTCGTTTTTCAACGTGTCCAACCAGCACACTTTCTCGATCATTTTCGACCGCGATGTCACCGCCGAGGAACACGTGGCGCGGCGCCGCAAGAACGTCGAAGACATGGTGCTGGGCTATATGCTCAAGCAGAACAGCTTTTCGTAGCTGCTGTCGAAACAAACCGCGCGCAATCGACCTGCGAGGTAGTCCATGACCCTGCGTGAATCCCTTCCCGAGCCGCTCAACCCCCTGGGGCTGGACGGCATCGAATTCGTTGAATACGCCACCCGCGAGCCGCTCAAGTTCGGCGCGGTGCTGGAGTTGCTGGGCTTCGTCCTGGTGGCGCGCCACCGTTCGCGCGAAGTGCTGCTGTACCGCCAGGGCGGCATGAACGTGATCGTCAACGCCGATGCCGGCGAGTCCGCGCCGCCGGCGCTGATGGCGCTGGCCCTGCGGGTGCGCGATGCCTCCTACGCCTACCGCCATACGGTGGAGCTGGGCGCCTGGCCGATCCCGACCCGCGCCGGGGCGATGGAGCTGAACATTCCCGGCATCCACGCGGTCGGCGAGACCACCATCTACTTTGTCGACCGTTACCAGGACTTTTCCATCTACGACGTCGACTTCAAGTTCCTGCCTGGCGCCGATCATCATCCGCCGGCGGTCGCGGGGCTGCACTTCTTTGGGGTGGTGCAAGCCATCGGCACCGGGCGCACCGCTGACTGGCTGGATTTCTATGACCACCTGCTCGGCTTCCGCGTGCTGCCGCGGGGGCAGTATTTCGGCATCCTGCCCAAGGGCTCCTTGCTGGAAAGCCCGTGCAAGAAGTTCTACCTGCAACTGATCGAGCCGCCCGAAGGCGCCGAGGACATCATCTGGGACGAAGAGTGGCTGCGCCTGGGGCTGGGCACGCCCGACGTGCTGGCGGCCACGAAGACCTTGCGCGAGCGCGGCGTGGTGTTCGTTGACCGCGACAGCCTGCACACCAGCGAGAAGGGCGCGCTGACCCAGTTCTACATGGACGGCGTATCGTTCGAATTCGTGCACAGCCATCTGGCCGCTGCATGAACGTGACGGCAAAAGGCGGGACCCCGGCGACCCCGATGATCACCGGCAGCGCCCGCGTGCTGCCGATCTTCGGCTGGCCGGTCGAGCAGGTGAAAGCGCCGATCCTGTTCAATGCCTATTTCGCCAGGCATGGCATCGACGCGGTGGTGGTGCCGATGGGCGTGCGCCCGGAGCATTGCGCCGACTTGCTGCGCGCCATGCTGCGCGCCGGCAACTGTGATGCCGCGATGGTGACCATTCCGCACAAGAGCACGGTGGCGGAGGCGATGGACGAATTGGGTGAACGCGCGCGCATCGCCGGGTCCTGCAACGCCGTGGTGCGCCGGCCGGACGGTTCGCTGTACGGCGACCTGCTCGACGGCGAAGGATTCGTGCGCGGCCTGGACCGTACCGCGGATGGGCGTTTCGACTATGCGAACAGCGGCGCCCTGGTGGTGGGCGCGGGGGGCGTGGGCAAGGCCAACGCGACGGCGCTGGCTTCGCGCGGTATCGCGCGCCTCGGCCTGTTCGACCAGTCGGAGGCGATGGCGCGGGGATTGAAGCAGCGCCTGGAGCAACACTATCCCAGGCTCAAGGTTGAACTGGTGCGGCCAGATGTGAAAGGCTACGACCTCGTGGTCAACTGCACGCCGCTGGGCATGGCGGCGAACGATCCGCTGCCGGCGAATATCGATGCGCTGCAGGCGTCGACCATCGTGGCCGACTGCGTCATGAAAGTGGAATTCACGCCCCTGCTCAAGGCGGCGCAGGCGCGCGGCTGCGCGATCCAGCGCGGCCGCGAGATGCTGCTGGAACAGGCACCCTTGTATATGGAGTTGTTCGGCTGGCCGGGTACCACGGCCGCCGATTTTCGCGCGCTGGAGGCCATATGAATCTCGATTATTTCGGCATGGACACCATCAGCCTGGCCGGCCCGCTGGAAGCCAAGCTGCGCGCCGTACGCGCCGCCGGTTTCACCCAGATCATGCTGATGGCGCGCGACCTGGTGGGGCATCCGGACGGTTTCGAGGCGGCGGTGGCGGCGGTGAAGCAGAGCGGCCTGCGCGTCACCGGCTTCCAGGTGATGCGCGACTACGAAGGCCTCACCGGCACCCTGCACCACTACAAGGTGGACGTGGCCAAGTCGATGCTGAAGATGGCGCAGGCGGTCGGCGCGCCGATGATGCTGGTGTGCTCTTCCAGCATGCCGCACGCGACCGGCGAGGTCGATGCGATCGTCAAGGACCTGCAGGCCCTCGCCATGCTGGCCCTGCCGCTGAACATCCGCATCGGCTACGAGGCGCTGTCGTGGGGGCGGCATGTGAACATGTATCCGCAGTCCTGGGAGATCGTCGCGCGGGCCGACCGCGTCAACCTGGGCGTGGTGATCGACTCCTTCCACATCCTCGCCAACCGCAGCGCGCTCGACGGGATCGACGAGATCGAGGCGCGCAAGATCATGCTGGTGCAGCTCTCCGACTTCATGTGGGAACGGATCGCCAACCCCGAGCAGCGCATCGAGACCGCGCGCCACCTGCGCGTGTTTCCCGGCGAAGGCGTGCACAGCGCCGAAGTCGCCGACCTGGTGCGGCGCCTCGATCGCATCGGCTATCGCGGCGACTACAGTTTCGAGGTGATGAACGACGACTACCAGAACATGCCGCTGGAGACGGTATCGGCGCGCGCCCGTGCTTCCGCCAAGTGGGTGACCGACCAGGTGCTGCGGCGCAGCCTGCCGGTGCGCAGCCGTCCGCTGTTCGAGGCTAGAACCGGAGGCGCTGGTGCCCCTGTCGTAGGCCGACTATGATAATTTCCTAAAGCACGGCGGCGCAGCCTCTAGACCCTGTGACCTCTCGGGGCTCTTGCTTCCCGGGCGCGCCGCAATTGACACAACCGGAGCAGACAAACCATCATGTCCAATCACCAATATCGCAAGGCCGCGGACGGCATTCATCCGCCGCTCAATTCGCCCGCCTACCGCAGCACCGCGCTGCGCCACCCCAAGCAGCCGCTGGTCGCCGTGCCGCAGTCCGCCACCGAGCTGACCGCGCCGCGCTTCGATCAGACCATCTATTACCCGCATCACGACGACCTCACCAGGCAGAGCGAGGGCGAGCCGCTGGGCGAGCGCATCATCGTCACCGGCCGCGTCCTGGACGAGAACGGCGACCCGATCCCCGGCACCCTGCTCGAACTGTGGCAATGCAACTCCGCCGGCCGCTACCACCATGACGCCGACAACCACGAAGCCCCGCTGGACCCCAACTTCAAGGGCGGCGGCCGCGTGCTCACCAACGAGAAGGGCGAGTACAGCTTCACCACCATCAAGCCCGGCGCCTACCCCTGGCGCAACCATGAGAACGCCTGGCGCCCCGCGCACCTGCATTTCTCCGTGTTCGGCAGCAGCATGCTGCAACGCCTGATCACCCAGATGTACTTCCCCGGCGACCCGCTGCTCGGCTACGACCCGATTTTCAACACCGTGCCCAGCGAAAAGGCCCGCGAGCGCCTGATCTCCAAGTTCGACCTGTCGGTGACCAAGCCCGAATGGGCCCTGGGCTACCGTTTCGACATCGTGCTGCGCGGCTCCGAAGCCACGCCGGCCAACTGAGAAGGCGACCAGGAATGAGCACTCCCATCTCCGGCCTCTCCGGCTCGCAAACCATCGGCCCCTTCTTCCGCTACGGCCTGCAATGGACCAACGGCGAACATGCATTCCCGAAAGACGCCGCCGGCGAACACATCGTCGTCACCGGCCGCCTCCTTGATGGCGAAGGCAAGCCGGTCAACGACGCGATGATCGAGTTCTGGCAGGCCGACGCCGCCGGCAAATTCGGCGGCCCCACACCCGGCTCCTGTGCCGGTTTCGCGCGCTGCTATACGGACACCGACGGCCGCTACACGCTGTACACCGTCAAGCCCGGCGCCCCCGCCGAAGAGGGCGGACAGGCGCAGGCGCCGCACGTGCTGGTATGCCTGTTCTCGCGCGGCATGCTGCAGCAGGTCTATACGCGCTTTTACCTTGCCGATGTCGCGGCCAATGCGCAGGACCCGGTGCTCAAGGCCGCCGGTGGCCGTGCCGATACCCTGGTGGCACGTGCCTCGGGCGCCGGCAAGTACGAATGGAACATCGTGCTGCAGGGTGCCGGCGAAACCGTGTTTCTCGACGTATAGTCCGGTCTCCCGGTCCGGCGGAGGTCCGCATGAGCTTGCTGCAACAGCGCCTGTTCGGCGCTGAAGGCATCAGCGCCTGTTTCAGCGACGAGGCGCTGGTCGCCGCCATGCTGGAGTTCGAAGCCGGCCTGGCCCTCGCCCAGGCCGATACCGGTGTGATCGAGCCCGGTGCCGCGCGGGCGATCGCATCCAGCTGCGCGCAGGCCCGGTTCGACATGGAAGCATTGGGACGCGATGCGCGTGGCGCCGGTACGCTCGCCATCCCGTTCGTCAAGGGCCTGACCGCGCAGGTCGCCGCGCGCGACGCGGTGGCGGCGCGCTATGTGCACTGGGGCTCCACCAGCCAGGACGTGGTCGATACCGCCCTCGTCCTGCAGATTCGCCGCGCTACCGCCCTGCTGCGCGCCGACCTGCTGCGCCTGGGCGACGCGGTCGCCAAGCTCGCGCACGACCACCAGCTCACGCCGATGGCCGGCCGCACCTTGTTGCAGGCGGCGACGCCGATCAGCTTCGGCTGGAAAGCCGGCACCTGGCTGACGCAGCTCACCCGCAGCCTCGAACATCTGGACCTCGCCGCGCGCGAAGCGGCGCGCCTGCAATTTGGCGGCGCCAGCGGCGTGCTCGGCGCGCTCGGCACCCAGGGCTGGGACGTCGCCAATGCCTTGTCCAAACGCCTGCAGCTCGACCTGCCCGACAGCTCCTGGCACAGCACCCGCGACACCATCGCGCGCCTGGGCGCGGAACTGGCGATCCTGTGCGGCGCGGCGGGCAAGATCGCGCGCGACGTGGTGCTGATGATGCAAAGCGAAGTGGCCGAAGTCTCCGAGCCCGCCGCCGGCGGCTCCTCGGCGATGCCGCACAAGCGCAATCCGGTGGGCAGCGTGTTCGCCCTCGAAGCCGCGCAACGCGCGCCGGGCCTGGCTGCGACCTTGCTGAACCAGTTGACCGCCGAACACGAGCGCGGCTTCGGCCAATGGCAAAGCCAGTGGTGGACCGTGGGCGAGCTGTTCGGCGCCGCCGGCAGCGCGGTGCAGGCGATGGCGGCGGTGTGCGCCGGCCTGCGCGTGGATACGGGCGCCATGCTCGCCAACATCGAACGCACGCGCGGCTTCCTGTTTGCCGAGGCGCTCTCCGTGGCCTTGGCCGCCAATCTGGGCAAGAGTGAGGCGCACAAGCTGACGCAAAAGCTTTCCGAGCAAGCCGGCACCACCGGCGAGCATTTGCGTGAAGTCGCGGGGCAAGACGCGCAGGTGCGCGCCGTGCTGAGCGGCCCGGCGCTGGTCGCGCTGTTCGAGCCCAACAATGCGCTCGGCTCGGCTGCCGAAATGGCGGACTGGGCCATCGCCGCGTGGAGCGCGCTGCGCGACAAGCACTAGTTTCATGCCCGGCTGAACATTGGGGTGACCCGGGTCCTATCGCAGCTTCTTATTCAGGGAATTGCCGCCGTATTGCTAATGTGGCCGGCATTTGCCTGCAAACTACCGCCCAGCGGAAGCGGGCTTGACCTTTTGCCGGCATTCGAAGAGGAGAAACCATGCCATTTGTGAACATCGACGGCGTACGCCTGTACTGGCGCGCCGACGGCCGCGCCGACCGTCCCGTGCTGCTGCTGGGCAATTCCCTGGGTACCGACCACGCGCTGTGGGATGCGGTGATGCCCAATCTGATGGAGCGCTTTCGCGTGATCCGCTACGACATGCGCGGCCACGGCGCCTCGGACGCGCCCAAGGGCGACTACACCATCGAGCGCCTGGGCCGTGACGCCCTGGCGGTGGCCGATGCGGCGCTCGCCAGGCACTTCGCCTGGGCCGGCATCTCGCTGGGCGGCATGGTCGGCATGTGGCTGGGCAGCAACGCACCCGAGCGCATCACCCGCCTGGTGCTGTCGAATACCGGCGCCAGGCTGGACCCGAAAATCTGGGCCGACCGCATCGCGAAGATTCAATCACAGGGCATGGGCGCGATCGCCGACGCGGTGATGCAGCGCTTTTTCACCGCCGCGTTCATCGAGCGCGGCGACGCGCGCTACGCCACGGTACGCGAGACCTTCCTCGGGCTGGACGGCGACGGCTACTGCGGCTGCTGCGCGGCGATCCGCGACATGGACCAGAGCGAGAGCATCAAGCGCATCAGCGCGCCCACCCTGGTGATCACCGGCACCGAAGACCTGGCGACCCCCGCGGCGCTGGGCGAAGCGATCGCCGCCGCGATCCCCGGCGCACGCAGGGCCAGCCTGCCGGTGGCGCACATCCCGCACCTGGAAGCGACGCGCGCTTTCTGCGATGTCGTGATCAGCTTCCTGCTCGACCAGGGTGCCCCCAAAACCGAAGCGCAGCGCTACGAAGAAGGCCTGGAGCGCCGCAAGCAGATTCTCGGGCGCGAATATGTCGAGGCGCGCGTCAAGCAGGTCACGCCCTTCACCGCCGAATTCCAGAACCTGATCACCCGCTATGCCTGGGGCGAGATCTGGACCCGCAATGCGTTTGATGACCGCACCCGCCGCCTGATCGTGCTGGCGATCACCGCCGCGCTGGGCCGCTGGGAAGAGTATCGCCTGCACATCGGCGCCGGCCTGAAGGCGGAACTGACCCAGCAAGACATCAAGGAACTGCTGCTGGAGACGGCCATCTATGCCGGCGTGCCGGCGGCCAACACCGGCTTTCACCACGCACAGGAGTTCCTGCCCAAGTCCTAAAGCCGCATAATCCGCGTTGCCCCATAACAATCAGAAACAGAGGAGACAAGATGAAACTGACCCTGACATTGAAGCGGACTGCCTTGCTGGCGGCCTGCATGGCCGCGAGCACTGCCCACGCGCAGACCTGGCCCGCCAAGCCGATCCGCCTGATCGTGCCCTTCGCCCCGGGCGGCAACGTCGACATCACCGCGCGCACTGTCGGCCCCGAGCTCTCAACCATCCTCGGCCAGCAGGTGATCGTGGAGAACAAGCCGGGCGCGGGTGGCACCATCGGCGCCAATGAAGTCGCCAGGTCGCCGGCCGACGGTTACGTGCTGCTGGTGGGTTCCAACAGCACGGTGAGCGTGGCGCCGGCGCTGTACCCGAAGAACCCCTACAACCCGGTGAAGGACTTCGCGCCGATCAGCAACCTCGCCGAGGTGCCTTTCGTGCTGGTGGTCAATCCCAATGTGGCCGCCAATAACGTGGCTGAACTGGTCAAGCTCGCCAAGGACAAGCCGGGGCAGCTGACCATGGCCTCGGCGGGCACCGGCAGCTCCAACCACCTGGTCGGCGAATTGTTCCAGTCCACCACCGGCACCAAGCTGACCCACGTGCCCTACAAGGGCAGCGGCCAGGCGCTGGTCGACCTGGTCGGCGGCCAGGTGAATCTGCTGTTCGACCAGCTCACCTCGGCGAGTGCCAACATCAAGGCGAACAAGCTGCGCGCCCTCGCGGTGTCTTCCAGCAAGCGCTGGACCGGCTTCAGCGAGGTACCGACCTTTGGCGAGGCCGGCGTGCGCAACTTCGAGATCACCAACGTCACCGGCCTGCTGGCGCCCGCCGGTACGCCGCAAGAGGTGATCGGGAAACTGCATGCGGCGGTGGTCAAGGCGGTCGGGTCGGCGGCGGTGCGCGAGCGTTTCGCCACCCTGGGTGTGGCGCCGGTGGGCAACCAGCCGGGCGAATTCGCCGCTTTCATCCGCGAGGACTTCGCGCGCTGGAGCAAAGTGGTGAAGGACGGCAACATTCAGCCCGAGTAGATGGGCCCGGCATTGGCCGGGCGCGGCATCGGCGGGCCGTAGCCTCGGCAGGTCGTGCGTCGGCCGGACGCAGCATTGCGTAAGCGGTCCACTCTAGCGCGGCGGGGCGCATGGGTCTACCATGCATCCCGTTTCCTCTTTTGTGGCCGCGCCATGGACCAACGCATTTCCACCCGCAAGCTCGCCGAGATGGCGCGCGCCGGCGAGAAGATCGTCATGCTCACCTGCTACGACGCCAGCTTTGCCGGCGTGATGGATACAGCGGGCGTCGAAATTCTGCTGGTCGGCGATTCGCTCGGCATGGTGGTGCAGGGGCATGATTCCACTTTGCCCGTGACCATGGAGCAGATGGCCTACCACACGCAGATCGTGGCGCGCGGCAGCAAGCGCGCCATCGTGCTGGCGGACCTGCCCTTCGGCAGCTACCAGGAAAGTCCGCAGCAGGCGTTTCGCAACGCCGCCCAGTTGATGGCGGCGGGCGCGCAAATGGTCAAGCTGGAAGGCGGCGCGCATATGGCCGAAACGGTGGCGTTCCTCACCACGCGCGGCATTCCCGTATGCAGCCACATGGGCCTGACCCCGCAATCGGTACACCAGTTGGGCGGCTATCGCGTGCAGGGCCGCAGTGAGGACGATCAAGCGCGCCTGCTGCGCGAGGCGCGCATGCACCAGGAGGCCGGCGCCTCGCTGCTGGTGCTCGAAGCCGTACCGCGCGAACTGGCCGGGCAGGTGACCAAGGCATTGACCATGCCGACCATCGGTATCGGTGCCGGCGTCGATTGCTCAGGCCAGGTACTGGTGCTGCACGACATGCTGGACATCTACCCAGGCAAGAAGGCGCGCTTCGTGCGCAACTTCATGCAGGGGGCGGGCAGCGTGGGCGAGGCGATCGCGAACTATGTGAAGGCGGTCAAGGACCGGAGTTTTCCCGCCCTTGAACATACCTTCAGCGTGCATCCGGACAAGAAGTAGACTTCAGAATCCGTACAGCGCCGCCGGGTTGCGTACCAGCACCTGCTCGCGCAGCTTTTCGTCCGGCACCCAGGCGGTGAGGAGGCTGGCCAGATCGCCATCGTTCGGCATCGCGCCCTTGACCATCACGTGCGGCCAATCGCTGCCCCAGACGATGCGCTCGGGCGCCGTTTCGATCAGCGCTTGCGCGAAAGGCGTGGTGTCCGCATAGGGCAGGGGCCCGGTGCTGATGCGGTAGGGCCCGGTGAGCTTGACCCAGGCATTGCCGCCTTTGAGCAGGCGCAGCAGCGCCGCGTAGCCCGGCGCGTCCAGGCCCTGCATTTTCCCATCGATGATGCGCATATAGCCCAGGTGGCCGAACACTACGTCGACCGGGAAGCCGTCGAGCAATTTGTCCAGGTCCGGAAATTCGTCCACGTGCATCAGGAATTCCAGGTGCCAGCCGAAGGGCTTGATGCGGCCGGCCAAGGCCTGCAGCATCTCCATCGGCAGGCGGCCGCGGCCTTCCTTCACATCGACGATATTGCAGCGTACGCCGCGCACGCCGAGCTTGTGCATGCGCTCAAGCTCCGCCGCCGGCGTATCGGGGGTGATCACCGCGACCGCGCGCAGGCGCTTCTGATCGGCCGCCAGCACGTCCAGCATCGCCGCGTTGTCGGTGCCGTAGACGCTGGGCTGTACCAGCACCGCGCGCTCCACGCCCAGGGTATCGAGCATGTGCCGGTAGGCCGGCATCAGCGCGTCCGGCGGGGTGTAGATGCGCTCGGGGGCGTACCGGTATTTGGCGGAGGGGCCGCAGATGTGCGCATGCGTGTCGCAGCTTTGCGGCGGCAGCTTGAAGCCGGGCGCGCGCGGTTGCGGGTCGGGGCCGGCGCACAGCGGCGCGGCGGGAGTGGCTTGCTCGGACATGGGGACAGGTGCCTTGGTACGTGTGAGGTTGCCGCATCATACGAAGCCGCCGCCCGCGCGGCAACCGCTAGAATGCACCTCGATCACATAAGGAAACGCCGGGCAAGTGCCGAAATCCGCTTCCCTCTGAATTTGGGGGTTGCGAAACGCAAGTGAGGGGGCGTAGCCCGCTTGATCCGTATTCCATCAGCAGGAAGGGAGACAAATGAAATTCGCCCCACAAGTGGCGGCCGCGTTTGCCGCTGCAACTGCCGCCGTGCTTGCGCTCTCGCTGCCCATGGCGGCGCACGCGCAAGCCATGCCCAAGGCATTTCGCTGGATCGTGCCCAGCGCCCCCGGTGATGGTTCCGATACGGCCGCGCGCCTTATCGGCGACAAATTGGCGCAGCGCCTGGGCGCCACGATGGTGATCGACAACAAGCCGGGCGCCGGCGGGGTGATCGGCTCGGAAGCGGCGGCCAAGGCCTTGCCCGATGGGGCCACCATGGTGGTGGGCAACGCCGGCTCGCACGGCATCAATGCCGCGATCTATACCAAGCTTTCCTACGACGTGGTGAAGGACTTCGCACCCGTCGCCCTGATCTGCACCGCGCCCAACGTGATGGTGGTTAACCCTTCGATCCCGGCGCATACCGTGGCCGAATTCATCGCCTACGCGCGCGCCAATGCGGGCAAGATCAACTACTCCTCCGGGGGCGTCGGCAGTTCTTCCCACCTGTCCGCGGAGTTGCTCAAAAGCATGACCGGCATCGAGATGACCCATGTGCCTTACAAGGGCGCGGTGCCGGCCGCCACCGCGGTGATTGCCGGCGAAGCGACCGTGATGATCGGCAACCTGCCGCCTTGGTCGGCCCACATCAAGGCCGGGCGCGGCCGCGCCCTCGCGGTGACGACCTTGACGCGCCACCCCAGCCTGCCCGATGTCCCGGCGCTGGCCGAGACCCTGCCGGGCTTCGAGACGGTCGCGTGGTTCGGCGTGCTCGCCCCCGCTGCCAGCCCCAGGCCGGTGGTCGAGCGCGTGAACCGGGAGATCAACGCCATTCTCGCGGAGGCCGATGTCAGGGCGCGGCTGGCCGGCACCGGTTGCGATGCCGCGCCGGGCACACCCGAGGCGTTCGCGGCGCGCATCAACGGCGACGTGGCGCGCTGGAAAAAGCTCGCTGCGGAGAAGAACATTCGCGCCGATTAAGAGGCAGGCGAGCGCGGACGCGCATCCGCGCGGCCCTCAGCCGCCCAGCTGGGTCTCGATGCCAAAGGGCACCGGCGCGTAGGGATGCGCGGACAGCGCCTCGTCGTCGATGATCAGTCCCAGCCCTGGAATGGTCGGCACACCGAAAGCGCCATCGGCCAGCACCGGGTGCGTCTGCCCGACCAGGTCGAAATACAGCGGGCTCTCGCCGTACTGGAATTCCAGCATGCCGCACTCCGGGGCCACCGCCGCCACGTGCAGGCTGGCGGTAGTGCACACCGGCCCGGTCGGGTTGTGCGGCGAGAAGATCACCCGCGCCTGCGCCGCCGCGTAGGCGATCGCCAGCATCTCGCGCGGTCCGCCGCAATACTTCACGTCGGGCATCACCGCATCGGCGATGCCGGCCTCGAACATCGCCTGGAATGCCGCCACACCAACCTGCGTCTCGGCAGCGGCGATCCGCGTGCCGACCGCGTTGGCGGCGGCGCGGATGCGCCGGTATGCCGGCCAGTTGTCCTGCGCTTCGCTCAAGGGGCACTCGAACCAATAGAGCTTGGCCGGGCCGAGGGCGCGTAGCGCGTCGAGGGCGCCGGCCTCGTCGAAACGCCAGTGGCAATCGGCCATCAGGCGCGCGTCCGGGCCGATCGCCTCGCGCAGGGCGAGCATGCGCTCGATCCCGGCGCGGATCAGCGCGCGCCCTTCGTCGGTGGCGCAATTGGCCGGTGTGACGCCATCAAAAGGCGCGGCCTTGAAGGCGGTGAAACCGGCAGCCATCGCCGCGCGCGCGGTGGCGGCGAAACCTTCCGGATTGCGGTCGACGGTGGCGCGGTTGATGTTGGCGTAGGCCGGCACGGCGGCACTTTGCTGGCTGCCCAGCAGGGCCCAGAGCGGAATGCTGTTCGACTCCGCCTCGATGGCGGCGAGCGCCTGCTGCAAGGCGCTGGTCACGGCGTTCACCGCCAGGCCGCCGGGTGAGCGCGGCGCCGGTTTGAGCAGGCGCTGGGCTTCGGAAATTTCCAGTTCAGCCAGTTCGCGGGCGCGCAACTCGGTGGCCGCCAGCAGCAGCGGCTCCCAGCCGTTGAGCGAAGCTTCCCCCCAGCCGATCAGGCCGGCGTCGCTTTCCACCCGAAGAAGACACCAGTTGGTCTTGGGGGAAACGTTGAAGATCCGGGCGCTGATCCCGGCGATGCGCATGGCAGGCTGCCTTTAGTGCAGGGCGCAACCGCTCCCGCATACGTGGCCGCCGCCGCTGCCGGGGGCTGTTTCCGGGGACGAACCGCCCCCGCCGGTGGCAGCGGCGAACACCGACAACTGCTTGGCCAGGTAGGTGCCGCCGCAGTTCGGGCAGGTCGGCTGGGTATTGGAGCGCACCAGGGTCTCGAACAGCTTGTCGCAACTGCTGCACTTGTACTCGAAAATCGGCATACGAACTCCCGCGCGGGGAAACGCGATGCGGTCATTCTAGCAGGGGGCGCCGGCGCGGACCCGCCGCACCGGCCGCGCACGGGCCAGGTCTAACCGGGGCAGGCTAGCGCGGGTAGAGGGCGCCGAGCACGCGCGGTCCCTGGGCGCCGGTGACGCTGGCTAGGTTGCCCGGCGTATTTTCGAGCAGCCGGTGCGCCAGCCAGGCGAAAGCCAGGGCTTCGACCCAGTCGGGGGCCACGCCCAGGGCGGCGGTGGATTGCCAGCGCCATTGCGGGGCGCGCGCGGCCAGGCGCGCCATCAGCGTCGCGTTGTGCGCGCCGCCGCCGCAGACGAATACGTCGAGGAGGCCGGCGGCGGATTGCCTGGCGATCGCATCGACGATGGTCGCGGCGGTGTATTCGCACAGGGTGGCCTGCACGTCGGCGGGCGAATTTGTATCCGTCGGTGCGGCCTGAACGTGGGCGGCCAGCCAGGCGGGGTTGAACAGGTCTCGGCCGGTGCTTTTGGGCGGAGGCAGGGCGAGGTAGGGTTCGGCGAGCAGGCGGGCCAGCAGGTCCGGCAGCACCCGGCCGGTGGCGGCCCAGGCGCCTTGTTCGTCGAAGGTCTTGCCCTGGTTCTGCGCGATCCACAGGTCCATCAACACGTTGCCGGGGCCGGTGTCGAAGCCAAGCACGCTGCCGTCCGCGGCGAGCAGGGTGATGTTGCCGATGCCGCCGATGTTGACGATCACGCGCGTCTGCCCCGGCGCGCCGAACACGGCGCGGTGAAAGGCCGGCACCAGCGGCGCGCCCTGGCCGCCGGCGGCCACATCCCGGGCGCGGAAATCGGCCGCCACGGCGATGCCGGTGAGTTCAGCCAGCAACGCCGGATTGTTCAACTGCAGGGTGTAGCCCAGTTCGGGGCGATGGCGGATGGTCTGGCCATGGGCGCCGAGGGCGCGGATCGCCTCCGGCTTGAGACCGGCGGCGCGCAATACCTCGGCGGCGGCGGCAGCGTAGGCGCGCACCAGGCGGTTGGCGGCAAACGCCGCGCGTTCCAGCTCGTTCTCGACGGGGCTTTGCAACGCCAGCAGTTCGGCGCGCAGGTCCGCCTCAAAAGGCGAGAAGTGGGTGGCGAGGGTGCGCGGCGCGGGGCCGGCGAAGTCGGCGAGGGCGGCATCGACCCCGTCCAGGCTGGTGCCGGACATCAGGCCGATGCAAAAATGGCTGCCTTGTGGTGTGCTCAAACCTGCCCCGGTTGCTGGTTCAAGGGCGGGTGCCGGCGAACTTCAGTCCAGCGAGGCGTACTGACGGGTCTCGCGGATCAGCGCGATGCGTTCCATCAGCGGGGCAGCCTTGATCTTGAACGCCGCCAGATGCTTGCCTTCCAGCGGGAAGGCCTGCGGCAGGGCGATGGTCAGCGGGTTGACCGGCACGTCGGCAACGCGGAATTCGTAGTGCAGGTGCGGGCCGGTAGCCCAGCCGGTCATGCCGACGTGGCCGATGATGTCACCCTGGGAGACGCGGGTGCCCTTGGTCATGCCGGCGGCGAAGCTGCTCATGTGGCCGTACAGGGTGGAGAACTGGCCCTGGTGGCGCACCACCACGACGTTGCCGTAGCCATTCTGCTGGCCGATGAAGGCGATGATGCCGTCGGCGGTGGAGCGGATGTTGGTGCCGGTAGGAGCGCCGTAGTCCACGCCGGTGTGCTGGCGCCAGGTGTTCTGGATCGGGTGCAGGCGGCCGCCGAAGCCGGAGGTGATGCGCGAGAACTCCAGGGGCGAGCGCAGAAAAGCCTTGCGCAGGGTATTGCCTTCCGGGGTGTAGTAGCCGGACGGGGTCTGGTCGTCGGCACCGGCGGTCTTCTCGCCCTCGTACCAGACGGCCGAGAAGGTCTTGTTGTTGTTGACGAATTCCACCGCCAGCACACGGCCGGCGCGGATCAATTCGCCTTCGTGGTACAGCATCTCGTAGACCACGCGGAAGCTGTCGCCCTTGCGGATGTCCTTGTGGAAATCGATGTCGGCCGAGAAGATTTCGGCGACCTGGGTGGTCACGTTGTCGGGCAGGCCGACGGAGTCGGCGGCACCGAACAGTGAGCCGCGGATTTCCGCGCTTTTCATCGCCACGCGGCGTTCCAGGGCCAGTTCCTGGGTGCCGATCTTGAAACCTTCGCCGGCGCGCTCGACGCGCACGATTTCGGTGGGCGAGAGGTTGTACGACAGGGCTACCAGGGTACCGTCGCTGCCGGTTTCGGAGCGGAAGCTGCGGCCCGGGCGCAGGTTGCGGGCGATCACGCCGGCTTCCTGCCCATTGCGCAGGTATTTGAAGGCTTGCGGGTCGTTCACGCCCAGGCGCGAGAGCAGGGAGCCCAGGGTATCGCCGCGCTGCACCTTCTCTTCGTGGAAAATGCCGCGGGTTTCCTCGTCCATGCTGGCCACTTGCGTATTGGCAAGGGGCAGGACCAGGCTGACGGGGGTGGTGCGGATGGATTCGGGTTCTACGGAGCCCAGCGTCGCGAAGGCGGCGCCGGAAGCGGCGAGGGCGGCGATGCCGAAACGCAGTTGGCGTTTCTGTTTCGGGCTCAAGCGGGCTAAAATCGAGTTCTTCACGCGATAATTTTCTTTAAAAATGTCCGGGGTTGAATTCGCGCCTCTTGGTTTATAAGAGGTTTTTCCGGGCGCGTGATAAAAGTCACAAAGCGCCCGCAGTATACCAAAATTGAAATATTTGCCAGTCCGGCGACAAAATCCCGGTTTGGCGGCATCCCGATGACCCAAAACGCATTCGACATCCTCAAGGAACGCGGCTTCGTCGCGCAGACCAACGACGAAGCGGCGATCCGCGCCGCGCTCGGGGAGAAATCCCTTACTTACTACATTGGCTTCGATCCGACCGCCTCCTCCCTGCACTGCGGCAGCGTGGTGCCGATCATGGCGATGGCGCACCTGCAGCGCGCCGGGCACAAACCGCTGGCCTTGGTCGGCGGCGGCACCGCCATGGTGGGCGACCCCTCGGGCAAGACCGAGATGCGCAAGATGCTGTCTTTTGAGGACATCGTCGCCAACGGCCGCGGCATCCTCGGTCAAATCCAGCGCTACCTGAAGCTGGACGGCACGGCGGGCCTGGACGCCAACAACGCCGACTGGCTGATGAAGCTGAATTACATCGAGTTCCTGCGCGACATCGGCCGCTATTTCCGGGTCAACGAGATGATCCGCGCCGAGGCCTACCGCACCCGCCTGGAGCGCGAGGAAGGCTTGTCCTTCATTGAATTCAACTACCAGCTCCTGCAAGCATATGACTACCTGCAGCTGTTCGAGCGCCATGAGTGCGTGCTGCAGATGGGCGGCGACGACCAGTGGAGCAACATCCTCGCCGGCACCGACCTGATCCGCCGCAAGCACGCCAAACAGGCGTTCTGCATCACCTTCCCGCTGCTCACCACCGCGCGCGGCGAGAAAATGGGCAAGACGGCGGCCGGCGCGATCTGGCTGGACGCCGAGCGCACCAGCCCTTACGACTTCTACCAGTACTGGATCAACACCGACGACCGTGACGTGCGCAAATTCCTGGCGCTGTTCACCTTCCTGCCGATGGATGAGGTGGAGCGCTTGGGCGCCGTCCAGGGCGCTGAACTGAACGCCTCGAAGGAAGTGCTCGCTTATGAGGCCACCAAGCTGTGCCATGGCCAGGCGGCGGCTGATGAGGCGCGCACGGCGGCCAAGGCGGCGTTCGGCGGTGGCGGCGACGTGTCGGCCATGCCGTCGACCAAGGTGGAGGGCGCGCGCCTGGAAGCAGGCATCGCCCTGCTCGACCTGTTCGTCGAAACCGGCCTCACCCCGTCCAAGGGCGAGGCGCGGCGCCTGGTCCAGCAGGGCGGCGCCTACGTCAACGACGTGATGATCGGCGACATGCAGGCCAAGGTGACGATGGACGATCTCATGGACGGCGCCGTGCTGCTGCGCGCCGGCAAGAAAAAATACCACCGGGTGGTGGTGGGCTGAAGCGGCGGCCAACGGCGCCACTCCCCTATCTATATAGATACAGCGGATTTCGCCCCGCTGGGGCGAAGCCCGGATTGCGGTATGACTGTTGCATGAATGTGGGTCCCGCGGGCGGCATATGCCGCCCGTGCAATTTCCGGAGAAAACCAACATGAGCACTTTGACCGGGGAAGACGTCCTCGCCACCGCCAAACGCGCCGGCTGGAGCGTATCGCCCGCCCGCGCCGAGGAAATCGCCGCCGCCGCCAATTCGCGCATCACCTCGTTCGACAAGCTGCGCGCCCAGCTCACTTTCGACGAGGACGCCGCCGGTTTCATGACCACCCTGGTCGCCCTGCGCCAGGAGGAATCGAAATGAGCGATCTGCACACCCTGACGCTCACCGAAGCCGCCGCCGCGATCCGCGACAAGAAGGTTTCCTCGGTCGAGCTGACCGAGTCTTCGCTCAAGCGCATCAAGGCTTTCCAGCCCAAATTCAACGCCTTCGTGCGCATCGACGAAGAGTCCGCCCTGGCCGGCGCCCGTGCCTGCGACGCTGCATTGGCCGCCGGCAAATCGCGCGGTCCGCTGCACGGCGTGCCCCTGGCGCACAAGGACATGTTCTACCGCCGCGGCCTGGTCTCGACCTGCGGCTCGAAAGTGCGCGCCAACTTCGTGGCCGACACCACCGCCACGGTGCTGGAAAAGCTGGATGCCGCCGGCGCCCTGCAACTGGGCACCCTGAACATGACCGAGTTCGCCTACGGGCCGACCGGGCAGAACGCCTTCATCGGCGACGCGCGCAATCCCTGGAACCCGGACTACATCACCGGCGGCTCCTCCAGCGGCTCGGGCGTCTCGGTGGCCGCGCGGATGGTCTACGCCGCTCTCGGCTCGGACACCGCCGGTTCGGTGCGCATGCCGTCCTCGATCTGCGGCGTTACCGGCATGAAAACCACCTTCTCCCGCGTCTCGCGCGCCGGCTGCATGCCCCTGTCGCAGTCGCTCGACACCATCGGGCCGCTGACCCGCACGGTTGCCGACAATGCGCTGATGCTCTCGGTGATCGCCGGGGTGGATGCCCGCGATGCCTCGACCTCGAACGTGCCGCTGTCCGACTACCTCGCCGCCGCCAAGCCCGGATCGCTCAAAGGATTGAGGATCGGCATCCCGCGCGGCTATTTCGACGACAAGCTCGAAGCCGACGTCAAGGCGGTGCAGGACGCCGCCGCCGCGGTCTATCGCGAACTGGGCGCCGAAGTGCTGGAAGTGCAGATGCCCGACCTGGACGCGGTCAACGGCGCCGGCTTCATGCTCACCTGGGGCGACGTGCACACCATTCACTCGCAATGGATGGCAACGCAGGCGGGCGACTACTCGCCGCAGACCCGTGGCCGCATCGAGGTGACCCTGGGCGCCACCGCGCGCGACTACGTGGACGCGCAGCGCAGCCGCGCCCGCGCGCTCAAGGAATTCAACGCCAAAGTGTTTTCCAGATGCGACGCGGTGCTGGCGCCGGTGCATTCCTTCCCGGTACCCAAGATCGCCGACGTGGACGTCTCCGGCGGCGCCACCATGCTGCGCATCCTGGACGAGATCACCCGCCTGATGCGCCCGGTCAACGTGCTCGGCCTGCCGGCGCTGTCCCTGCCTTCCGGATTCACGCCCAGCGGCTTGCCTTGCGGCCTGCAGCTGATCGGCCGGCCGTTCGCCGAAGCGTTGCTGTACCGCGTCGGCGCGGCCTACCAGGGCGCGACCGACTGGCACAGCCGCATGCCGACCGCGGCCGCGTAAGGCTCGCCGGGCTTGCCATTTAAGGACCTGCTGCGGCTGTTCACCCTGGCCGCGTGCTGGGGGCTGGCCTTTGTGTTCATCCGCGTCGCTGTGCCGTTTTTCGGCCCGGTGGCGCTGGTGATCGTGCGCGCCTTTATCGCCAGCGGCGTGCTGGTGCTGTTTGCGCTGGCCACCGGCGTGAAGCTGGATTTCCGCACCCGCTGGAAGACCTATTTCATGGTCGGCATGCTCAACTCGGGCATCCCCTTTTGCCTGGTCGCCGCGGCGCAAAGCGCGCTCTCGGTGACCTACGCGGTGATCCTGGTCTCCGTCACGCCGTTGATGTCGGCGGTGATTGCCGCGGTGTGGATCAATGACCCGTTCACGCCCGCGAAGGCCGCCGGGCTGGTGGCGGGCATCGCGGGTGTGGCGCTGCTGATCGGCTGGAACCCGGTGGGCGCGCCGCCGCCGATTCCCTGGGCGGTGGCCCTGGCGCTGGGCGCGACGGTGTCCTACGGCATGGCGGGGGTCTACACCAAGCGCTATGCCTCGCACCTGCCTTCGCTGGAAGTGGCGGCGGCCAGCCAGCTTTCCACCGGCGTGATGCTGCTGCCGGTGCTGCTGCTGGTACCGCCGATTGCCATGCCCACGCCATTGGCCTGGGGCGCGGCGGTGGCGCTGGCGCTGTTCTCCACCGCGTTCGCCTTCCTTCTGTATTTCCGGCTGATCGTCAATGTGGGGCCAGTCAAGGCGCTGACGGTGAATTTTCTCGCGCCCCTGTTCGGCGTGACTGGCGGGGTGCTGCTGCTGGGCGAGAAAGCGACCGCCAACGCGCTTTCCGGCGCGGCGGTGATCCTGATCGGTACCGGGCTGGTGATTGCGTCAGGGGCGAAGAAGGCGAAATAAGAACGGGCAGCCGAGGCTGCCCGTTCTCTTGTTACCGTTCGGAGCAATCAGGCATTCGCCTGCTGCCCGCCCGATTCACGATCACGTGCATCAGGCATTCGCCTGCTGCCCACCCGATTCACGATCACGTGCATCAGGCATTCGCCTGCTGCCCACGATGGGCCCACTTCGTCGAGCGCTTCTCGATAAAGGCAAACACTTCGTACATGACCATCGCCATGATCGAGATCACGATCACGCCGGCGAACATCAGCGGGGTCTTGAGCGAGGAGGAGGCCGACATCATCAGGTAGCCGATGCCGGCGTTCGAGGCGCTGATCTCGGAGATCACGGTGCCGACGAACGCCAGGGTGATCGCCACCTTCAACGACGCGAAAAAGAACGGCAGGGAGCGCGGCAGGCCAACCTTGCGCAGAATCTCCACCCGTGTGGCGCCCAGTGCGCGCAGCACGTCTTCCAGTTCCGGCTCCAATGTTGCCAGGCCGGTGGCGACGTTCACCACGATGGGGAAGAATGAGATCAGGAAGGCGGTGATGATCGCCGGGGTGGTGCCGATGCCGCACCACACCACGAGAATCGGCACGAAGGCCGCCTTGGGGATCGAGTTGAAGCCCACCAGCAGCGGGTAGCAGGCGCGATAGATCAGCGCCGAGGAACCGAGCAGGGAGCCGAGCATGATGCCGATGATCACCGCGATGGCAAAGCCGATCATGGTGGTCCAGAAGGTCTGCCAGGCATGGGTGGCGATCGGCCCGCGGAATTCGAGCATCGAATCCCAGATCGCCGAGGGCATCGGCAAGATGAAGGGGTCGACCTTGAAGGCGCGGCAGATCAGTTCCCAGATCAGCAGCAGCGCGATCACCAGGATCGCGGGAGAGTACTTTTCGAGGCTTTTTTGCATGATGGCGCCTAGGGAAGCTCTGCAAAAGGCTGCATAACGAGCCGAGGAGCGTCAGCTGGCGAGGCCGTGGGCTTTCGCATCAAAGGCTTGGAGCAAGTTCGTTTTGGAGATGAGGTAGCCGAGAACACTTTTGCAGAATCTCCCTAGGACTTGCGCAGCGCGCCGATGTGCTCGCGCAACTCGGCAACGATGGCCGCGAACGGCGCGGTGTAGGTGACATCCAGCTCGCGCGGGCGCGGCAGGTCGATGTGCTTGGTGGTGATGATGCGCCCCGGGCGCTTGCTCATCACGTACACGGTGTCGGCCAGGAAAGCCGCTTCGCGCAGGTCGTGGGTCACCAGCACCACGGTGAAGGGGTTGGCCGCGTGCAGGTCGCGCAGCACGCACCACAGTTCTTCGCGGGTGAAGGCATCGAGCGCGCCGAAGGGCTCGTCCAGCATCAGCAGCTTGGGTTCGTGCACGAGCGCGCGGCAGATCGAGGCGCGCTGCTGCATGCCGCCGGAGAGCTCCCACGGATATTTTTTCTCCCAGCCTTTCAGGCCCACCGTCTCGATCAGCTGCATGGCGCGATCGACGTATTCGCGGCGCTTGGCGCGGTAGGTCGACTTGTAGGGCTCGACGATCTCTAGCGGCAGCAGCACATTGTCCAGGGTGCTGCGCCAGGGAAGCAGGTTGGGCGCCTGGAAAGCCATGCCGGTGATCTTCAGCGGGCCGGCCACTTCGCGGCCGTCGACGATGACCGTGCCCTTGGTCGGCGGGCGCAGGCCGGTGCACAATTTCATGAAGGTCGATTTGCCGCAGCCGGAAGGACCGACGATGGCAACGAACTCGTGCTCGCCGATGGTGACCGAGACGTCCTCGATCGCAAAATCGCTGGTCGGGCTGTATTTGAGCCAGACGTGGTCAAAATCGATGAACTTGGTGGACATGGTTCAGGGTCAAGGATCTCAGGGAGTTCCGGCCAGGCAACACAACACGACCGGGTCAAAAATGGGCGCTACGGTGTCCACTATTGCGCGTGGTCTGGTTATTGCATAAAACCGGAGCGACGCAGATTGTATACACTTTGCACATGGAACAACATTTGATTCGCTTCAGCCTGAACGGCGAGATACACGAAGTGGGTGGCCTGCCTCCCACAAGGACGGTCTTGCAATATCTGCGCCAATCCGCGCGCCTGACCGGCACCAAGGAGGGTTGCGCCGAGGGCGATTGTGGTGCGTGCACCGTAGCCCTGGCCGAACTCGCGCCGGACGGCAAGACGGTGAATTACCGCGCCGTCAACGCCTGCATCCAGTTCATGCCCGCGCTGCACGGCAAGGCCCTGATCACGGTCGAAGGTATCGATCATGGCAAAGGCAGTCCGCATCCGGTGCAGCAGGCGATGGTCGAGCAGCACGGCTCGCAGTGCGGCTTTTGTACGCCGGGCTTTGTGATGTCCCTCTACGCCCTGCACCAGGCGCCGCGGCCTGAGGCGCCGCTGGGCAAGCCCGAGATCGACCAGGCCCTCGCCGGCAACCTGTGCCGCTGCACCGGCTACCGGCCGATCGTCGATGCCGCGCGCAATGCGCTCACGCTGCCGCGCGATACCGCGTTCGAGCAGCGCCTGCGCGAACAATTACAGAGTCTCAAGCCCGAATCGCTGGTGATCGATGGACCGGACGGCCGCTGGTTCACCCCGCGCACCGAGGCCGAGCTGGCCAAGTGCCTGGCCGCGCATCCGGACGCGCGCATCATCGCCGGCACCACCGACGTGGGCCTGTGGTCGACCAAGCAACTGCGCGTGCTGCCCAAGCTGGTCTACCTCGGCGACATTGCCTCGCTCAAGCAAATCACGCAGGGCAGGAACGGGCTGGAGATCGGCGCCGCCGTCACCTGGACCAACGCGATGCCGGTGCTGATCAAGACCTACCCCGAAATGCGCGAACTGCTGGAGCGCTTTGCGTCCCCACCAGTGCGCAACGCCGCCACCGTGGGCGGCAACATCGCCAACGGCTCGCCGATCGGCGATTCGATGCCGGCCTTCATCGCCCTGGACGGCGAAGTGGTGCTCAAGAGCGTGAAGGGCACGCGGGTCATGCCGCTGGACGAGTTTTATCTCGGCTACCAGAAGAATGCGCTCGCGCCCGGCGAATACCTGGCGGCGCTGCGCCTGCCCGCCGTGCCGGCGAATCTGCACTTTCGCACCTACAAGCTGTCCAAACGGTTGGACCAGGACATCTCGGCGGTGGCGATGGCGATTGCCATTCAGGTGGAAAATGGGCGCATCGAGCAGGCGCGCATCGCCTACGGCGGCATGGCGGCGATTCCGCAGCGCGCGCGGCATACCGAAGTGGCGCTGATCGGCTCCACCGTGGCCGCGCCGGCTTTGGCAACCGCGCGCGCCGCGCTCGAGCAGGACTTCGCGCCGATCGCCGATATGCGCGCCTCGGTGGTCTACCGCAAGCTGACGTCGAAGAATCTGCTGAACCGCTTTTTTCTGGAGATCAAGCGTGACGCAAATCCGGCACAAGCGGTGCGTCTGGCCGATCTCGAGGAGGCTGTATGAAACGCGACGAAATCCCCGGCGTATGGATCGACGCTCCCCTGGGCGAAGTCGGGCAGGCGCGGCCGCATGACAGCGCGCACCTGCACGTGGCGGGCCGCGCGACTTATGTGGACGACATCGCCGAAGTCGCCGGCACCTTGCACGCGGCGGTCGGCATGTCCTCGATCGCGCGCGGCAGGATCAAGTCGATCGACCTGGCGCCGGTACGCGGCGCCCCGGGCGTGGTCACGGTATTGACCGAGGCGGACATTCCCGGCCAGAAGATGATCGGCCCGGTGCAGCATGATGAGCCGGTGTTCGCGACCGAGCGCGTCGAGTTTCTCGGCCAGCCGCTGTTCGCGGTGATCGCCGAGACCATGGACGCGGCGCGCCGCGCGGCGCGTCTGGCCAAGGTGGAGTACGAGCTTGAGAAGCCGATCCTCGATTACGACGAGGCGCTTGCCGCCGGCTCGCACGTGCTGCCGCCCATGCATCTCACTTGCGGCGATGCCAAGGCGGCATTGGCCGGCGCGCCGCATCGCCTGAAGAATCGCCTGACCATCGGCGGGCAGGAGCAGTTTTATCTGGAAAGCCAGATCGCCTACGCCGTGCCGCTGGAAGACGGGCAGGTCAAGGTGTTCTCCTCGACCCAGCATCCGACCGAGGTGCAGTTCACCGTCGCGCACGTCCTGAACGTGCCGCCGACCATGGTGGTGGTCGAGTGCCGGCGCATGGGCGGCGCTTTCGGGGGCAAGGAAACGCAGGGCGCGCATTTCGCCGTGGTGGCGGCGCTCGCCGCCACCAAACTTAACCGCGCGGTCAAGTTCCGCCCCGACCGCGACGACGACATGATGCTCACCGGCAAGCGCCACGACTTCCGCTTCGATTACGAAGTGGGGTTCGATGACAACGGCCGGATCGGCGCGCTGGAGGCGGTGATGGCCTCGCGCTGCGGCTGGTCCGCCGACCTGTCGCACTCGGTGAACGACCGCGCCATGACCCACGCGTCGAACGCCTACTTCCTGCCGAACGTCTCGATCACCTCGTACCGACTGAAGACCAATATGCAGTCGGCCAACGCCTTCCGCGGGTTTGGAGGACCCCAGGGCATCATGATGATCGAGAACATCATGGACGACATCGCGCGCGCGCTCGGAAAGGATCCGCTGGCCGTGCGCATGGCCAATTTCTACGACCGCGATCCGCAAGGGCCGCGCTCGCTTACGCCCTACGGCATGCAGGTCGAGGACAACGTGATCAACGAGCTGGTCGCCGATCTGGTCGCGCAAAGCGACTATGAAAAGCGCCGCGCCGCGATCCGCGCGTGGAACGCCGGGCAATCGGTGATCAAGCGCGGCATCGCGCTCACCCCCGTGATGTTCGGCATCTCGTTCACTGCCACCTTCATGAACCAGGCCGGCGCGCTGGTGCATGTGTACCAGGACGGCAGCGTCAGCGTGAACCACGGCGGCACCGAGATGGGTCAGGGGGTGTACACCAAGGTGGCGCAGGTGGTGGCGCACGAGTTCGGCATCCCGCTCGCCATGGTGCGCATCACCGCGACCGACACCAGCAAGGTGCCCAACACTTCGCCCACCGCCGCTTCCAGCGGCGCGGACATGAACGGCAAGGCGGCGCAGAACGCGGCGCATCACCTCAAGCAGCGCATTGCCGCCTTCTGCGCCTCGGCCTACGGCGTGCTAGAGGCCGAGGTGCGGTTCAGCGGACAGGAAGTGATCGCCGGCGCATGGCGCAAGCCCTGGGCCGAGGTGGTCCGCGGCGCCTACTTCGCGCGCGTGCAACTCTCCGCCACCGGTTTTTACACCACCCCCAAGGTCGGCTACGACGCCAAGACCCTGCAGGGCCGGCCGTTCTACTACTTTGCCTACGGCGCGGCGGTCAGCGAAGTGGCGATCGATACCCTGACCGGCGAGATGAAGGTGACGCGCGTTGACGGCCTGCACGATGTCGGCAAGTCGCTCAACCCGGCGCTCGACCTGGGCCAGGTCGAAGGCGCGTTCGTGCAGGGCATGGGCTGGGTCACCAGCGAAGAACTGGTGTGGGACGCGCAGGGCCGCCTGCGCACCCACGCGCCTTCCACCTACAAGATTCCCGTGGCCAGCGATGTGCCCAAAGCGTTTTATCTCAAGCTCTGGGAGCCGGGCGAGAACGTCGAGGACTCGATCTTCAAGAGCAAGGCGGTGGGCGAGCCGCCCTTCATGCTGGCGATCTCGGTGTTCCAGGCGGTGCGCGATGCGGTGGCGGCGGCGGGCGACTACCGCAGCACGCCGTCTCTTGATGCACCGGCCACGCCGGAGCGCATCCTGATGGCCTGCAACGCGGTACGAGGGCACGCCTGATCATGGACCGCGTGGCACGCCAGGCGCTCGCGCAGGCGACGCGGCAAGGCCGCGACTGCGTGCTGGTGCAGGTCGAGCGCATCGAGGGTTCGGCGCCGCGCGAGGCTGGGGCAAGTATGGTGGTGACTCCTGATGCGGCGGTCGGCACCATCGGCGGCGGGCATCTGGAGATGAAGTCGATCGCCCTGGCACGCGAGCAACTGGGCTTGCCTGCCGATGCGCGCAATGCGCAATTCTCGGTGCGCTTTCCGCTCGGGCCTTCACTGGGGCAATGCTGCGGCGGGGTGGCCTACATCCGCTTCGATGTTTGTCCGCAAGGTGTGGTGCCGGAGGGCGCGCTGACGCAGGTGCCGCAGCTGTTCCACCTGATGCTGTTCGGCGCCGGGCATGTGGCGCAAGCGCTGGTGCAGGTGCTGGCCACGGTCGATTGCCGCATCACCTGGGTGGACAGCCGTGAGCAGCAGTTCCCGCCGCGGGTGCCGGAGATGGTGACGGTCGAGTACAGCGAGCACCCGGCCGGCGAGGTGCGCCATGCGCCGCCGGGCACGTTCTACCTGATCATGACCCACAGCCATGCGCTCGATCTGCAGATCGTGGAGCAGGTTCTCAAGCGCGGCGATGCAGGCTTCCTGGGCTTGATCGGCTCCAAGACCAAGCGCGCGCGTTTCGCGCACCGCCTGGCCGACCAGGGTTTCAGCGAGGCGCAGATCGCCACCATGGTTTCGCCGATCGGGGCGCATGGGATCACCGGCAAGGCGCCGGGCATTGTCGCGATTGCCGCCGCTGCGCAGGTACTGGAGGTGGCGACGCGCCGCAATGGCGCAGTCAAAAGCGATGAAATCCCTATTTCGGTGCGTATATAAATACGATGCACTAATTATGTGCGAATTGATGCCAAGCCCTGCACCGATGGCGATGCGCTCAAATTTTGTATACATATGGCACGGGCGTTGCTCGACTGTCAGGAGGAAATCAATCGCCGTTTAAGTGATGAAACGTGAAGATGCAGTCATGAGTGAGCCGGTGCCGGTCGTCGATCCGGTTGTTGATCCGGTCGTTGATCTTTGGGGCGTGGAGAAAACCTACGCCAACGGCACCCAGGCGCTGGCCGAGACCACGCTCACGTTCAAGGAAGGCGAGTTCATTTCCCTGCTCGGCCCCTCAGGCTGTGGCAAGAGCACTCTACTGAAGATGATCGCCGGCTTGGCCGAGCCTTCGAACGGCAAGATCCGCTGGTGGAACCACGGGCTGGACCAGGTGGGCCAGCCGGGGCGCAAGATGGTGATGGTGTTCCAGGACGCCACCCTGATGCCGTGGGCAAAAGTCGGCGCCAACGTGCGCCTGCCCCTCGAGCTTTCCGGGCAAAAAGGGCCGGAGGCGGACCGGGCGGTGGCCGATGCGCTCAAGCTGGTCGGCCTGGACAAATTCGAGCAATCCTACCCGCGCGAGCTTTCCGGGGGCATGCAGATGCGCGCCTCGATCGCGCGGGCGCTGGTGACCGATCCCAACCTGCTGCTGATGGACGAACCCTTCGGAGCGCTGGACGAAATCACCCGCAACCGGCTCGACGGCGACCTGCGCGACCTGTGGGCGAAGAAAAAACTCACCATCATTTTCGTCACCCACAGCATTTACGAAGCGGTGTATCTCTCCACCCGCGTGGTGGTGATGTCGGCGCGGCCGGGGCGCGTGTCGCGCGAGGTGATGATCGATGCGCCGGCTTTCGGTGCCGGCGCGCGCAGCGAAGGCTTTCGGGTCTCGCGCGAATTCGCCGAGTACTGCAAGGTGCTGAGCGATGCGCTGGCCGAGGCGAGCGGGCAGGGCGAGGCGGCGCATGAATAGCAGCAGGCAAAAGGAACAGCGGCGGGAAAAGCGGCGCGAGGCGATGCTGCGCGTGGTTGCGCCGCTGGTGGTGGGGGTGATCCTGCTGGCGCTGTGGCAGGGCATCGTGGTGGCCTATAACGTGCCCAAGTACCTGGTACCTTCGCCGCTGGCGATTCTCCAGGCGCTGGTGTCGGACTGGGGCCTGCTCACCGACTCGCTGCTGGTGACGCTGAAGATCACCTTCCTGGCGTTCTTTGTCTCGATCGTGATCGGCGTGCTGATCGCCTTCCTGTTCGTGCAAAGCCGGCTGGTGGAGATGAGCCTGTTTCCCTATGCGGTGCTGCTGCAGGTGACGCCGGTGGTGGCGATCGCGCCGCTGATCATCATCTGGGTCAAGGACCCGACCGCCTCGCTGGTACTGTGCGCCACCATCGTCGCGCTGTTTCCCATCATCTCCAACACCATTCTCGGGCTGCGCAGCGTCAATCCGGGGCTGCTGAATCTCTTCAAGATGAACAAGGCGACACGCTGGCAGACGCTGCTGCGCCTGCGCGTGCCGAGCGCGCTGCCGTATTTTTTCGGCGGCTTGCGCATCTCCTCGGGGCTGGCGCTGATCGGCGCGGTGGTGGCGGAATTCGTCGCCGGTACCGGCGGCACCGGCTCGGGGCTCGCGTACCAGATACTGCAGGCGGGCTACCAGATCAACATCGCGCGCCTGTTCGCCGCGCTGTTCCTGATCACCATCACCGGGGTGCTGCTGTTCTCCTGCATGGTGCTGCTCTCCAAGCTGGCGCTGGGCGCCTGGCACGAGAGCGAACTGACGCCGGAGACCTAAGAATGGATGGTCGCGGTGCGATAATTGCCGCCTTGTATCCCAGTTACGCATCGCCATGAACGCCCCGGAAACGCCCATCGCCCATCTGCGCTCCACCCTGGAAGGCATCGCCTGCCTGGATGCCCCGGGCGACCTGACGCGCCTGTCGCGCGATTTCTACTGGTTTTCGCCCATCCTCAAGGAGCAGCTCGACGGCAAGCAGGCCGAGCTGGTGGTGCAGCCGGCCACGCAGGAGGAAGTGGTGCGCGTGGTCGCGGCCTGCGCACGCGCCGGTATCGTGGTGACGCCGCGCGGCCTGGGTACCGGCAACTACGGCCAGGCCGTGCCCCTGCGCGGCGGCGTGGTGCTTGATCTGTCACGTCTGAAACAGGTGCTGTGGACCAGGCCGGGCGCGGTGCGCGCCGAGGCGGGCGCGCGCATGTCGGAAGTCGATATCGAGACGCGCAAGATCGGCTGGGAACAGCGCATGCTGCCTTCCACCTTCCGCGGTTCGACCATTGGCGGGTTTTATTGCGGTGGTGGCGTCGGCATCGGCTCGAACAACTACGGCATGCTCAAGGAGCCGGGCAATGTGCTCGGCGTGAAGGCGCTGTCGATGGAGGCCGAGCCGCGCATGGTCGAGTATCGCGGCCGCCAGGCGATCGACCTGCATCATGCCTACGGGGTAAACGGCATCATCCTCGAAGTCGAGTTCGCCCTGGCGCCGGCGCTGCCGTGGATCGAGTTCATCGTCAGCTTTGCCGATTTCAGCGATGCGGCGGCTTTCGCGCAGATATTGGGCGAATCCGACGGCATCGCCAAGAAGGGGATCTCGGCGCACCAGTGGCCGTTGCCGCGCAGCTATCGCCCCCTGAAGGACGTGCTGCGCGATGGCGAGGCGGTGGTGATGACGCTTGTTGCCGAACACAGCGAGGAAGCGTTCCGCGAACTGGCCAAGGCAGCCGGCGGCGCGGTGATCTACACCAACGACGCACGCGCGCCCGGCGCCAAGAAGATCACCCTGCAGGAGTTCATGTGGAACCACGCCACCCTGCATGCGCTGCGGGCGGGCGAGCCGGTCACCTATCTGCAACTGGGCTATCCGCAGGGACGCAATCTGGAACTGGTCAGGCGCCTCACCGAGGTATTCGGCGACGAGATCACCCAGCACCTCGAATTCATTCGCGTCAAAGGCCAGATGACCTGCAGCGGCCTGCCGATCGTGCGCTTTACCGATGCGGCCCGTCTGCGCGCGGTGATGCGCAAGCTGGAAGAAGAAGGTATCTACATCGCCGACCCGCACACCTGGTGGGTGGAGGACGGCGGCAAGAAATCGATCAACCCGCGCCATGTCGAGATCAAGGCCGACATGGACCCGGCCGGCCTCCTCAACCCCGGCAAGCTGCGCGCCTGGGAAGAACGGATCCAGGGGCAAAGCGCGGCCGAGCAACGCAAGAGTATTTTCTGGGATAGCTAAACATGAGCAGTACACCGATGTTGATCCGCAACGCCGCCGGCATGATTACCGGCATGGCAGGCGCTGCCGCGCGCACTGACGCCACCGACATTTTGGTCGAGGACGGCGTGATCAAGGCGATGGGCCGCAAGCTGCCGGCGCCGCCCGGCGCGCGCGTGCTCGATGCCACCGACTGCGTGGTCTACCCCGGCTGGGTCAATACGCACCATCACCTGTTCCAGTCCCTGCTCAAGGGGGTGCCGGCCGGCATCAACGATACGCTCACGCCCTGGCTGATGTCAGTCCCCTACAAATACCGGCGCCATTTCGACGGCGAAGCGATCCGCCTGGCCGCGACCATCGGCATGGTCGAACTGCTGCGCTCGGGCTGCACCACGATCGCCGATCACCACTACATCTACTACCCGGGCATGCCCTTCGATGCTTCGGAGATATTGTTCGACGTCGCCGACAAGCTGGGCGCGCGCTTCATGCTGCTGCGCGGCGCCGCCACCCGTACGCGGGATATCGAGCAGAACATTCCCAACTTCCTCAAGCCGGAGACCATCGACGGCATCGCCGCCGACATGGAACGCCTGGCGGCGCGCTTTCACCAGACCGGGCCGCGTGCGCGCCAGCGTGTCGCCCTCGCGCCGTCCACCCCGCTGGTGTCGGTACACAAGGAAGAGCTCAAGCCGCTCGCGCAACTGGCGCGCAAGCTGGGCATCCACATGCACGCGCATTTGTCCGAGACCGTGTCCTACATCGAGCAGAGCCGCTCCATGCACAACATGCTGCCGGTCGAGTTCGTCGCCGAGAACGAGTGGGTCGGGCCCGATGTGTTCTTTGCCCACATGGTGCACCTCGCGCCCGAAGAGATGCGCATCCTCGCGCAGACGCGGACCGGCATGGCGCATTGCCCGCAGAGCAATGGGCGTCTGGGCAGCGGGGTCGCGCCCGCGCCCGCTCTGCATAAGCTGGGCGCGCCGGTCTCGATCGGCGTCGATGGGGCGGCCTCGAACGAGGCGGCCGACATGATTTCGGAAGTGCACTATTGCTGGCTGGCGCATCGCGCCCATGCGGGTTCGAAGACCAGCGCGCGGCCCGAAGGGGCGGGCGAGGCGGGGGCGGACGTGGTGACTGCCGAAGGGGTGGTGCATTGGGCCACCGCGGGCGGAGCCAAGGTGCTCGGTTTCGATGGTGTCGGTACGCTGGAGGTGGGCGCCGCCGCCGACATCGCGGTGTACAGCCTGGACGATCCGCGCTTTTTCGGTCTGCATGATCCGGCGATCGCGCCGGTGGTGGCGGGCGGGCGTCCTCGTTTGAAGTGGCTGCTGGTCGATGGTGAGGTGCGCGTCGAGGACGATACGATTCCCGGTATCGATCTGGCGGAACTGGCGGCCAAGGCGCGCGAAGCGGTGCGTGCCTTCTCGCAAAGCTGAGAAAAAGGGGCGCACTTGCGTGCGCCCCTGCATGGGTCCTCCCGCAAGGCTTAGCGGAAGCCGAGCCGCATCTCCGGCGCGAAGCTGATGCGGCGCACTTCGCTGATCTGCCCGCGCCCCACCTGGCCTTCGACCAGCTCGTAGCCCATCAGCGCGAACACGCGGTTTTTCAGGAACAGCGGGCGCGCATTGCCGTACCAGTCCACGCAGGAGGCGACGCATTGGTCGTTCACCTGCCCGACGCGGGCTTCCAGGGCACCCAGTTCATCCAGGCGCAGCGACTCGTTGCGCAGGTAAAGCACGGCGGCCGAGCCTTCGCGCAACTGGCCTCTGCCGGGGCGGCCGGGACCCACGATGGGCAAGCCGACGGTACCGTTGTCTTCGCTCTCGGGCTTGTAGAAAAAACCGTGGCTGCGCGTCTCGCCCTGCGCGGCGTTTTCGCGGGTGTAGCGGTAGGCGGTGGAGACTTCGTTGTCCAGGCGCAGGCTGGAGAAGTAGAGGTTGGGGCCGCTGGTGCCGACCACCACCGCATGCTGGCCGAGGGCTTCGATGCGGTCCACGCTGTGGGTAAGCGGGAGGGCCTGAGCACTCCGGGTATCAGCCCAGCGCACCGCGTAGATCTGGTTCTCCTTCTCGCGGGCGCGGCCCCAGCTGTTGCCGGCACCATAGAGCAGGTAGGGGCCGACAAAGCGGTTTTGCAGCGCGCCGTTGCCAGGCCTCGGCAGCACCTTGTAGGCTGAGGCAGGCGCGGTCTCGCTGCCATCCGAGAAGCGGCTCAGCGGGGCGCGCAGCAGGGCCATGTCGCCGGGGTTGCGCTGCTCGGCGCCCCACATGCCGTCGCCGCGTCCGTTCGAGCGCACCAGTACGTTGAGATAGCCGTCCTCGCTTTCGAGGAAGGAGAACTGGTCGATCGGCGTGCCGGCGACTTTCAGCGCGGTGGGCGCGGCGCCGTCCAGCGGGATGCGGAACACGCCGGATTTGGTCTGCGCCTGGCCATTGGCGTATTGGTAGGCCGAGGTCCACACGTACACCGAATTGGCCGACACGTAGAACACCCGCCCCGCCGGGCCCAGCACCGCGCTGGCGCTGCAGCTCATCTCGCGCTTGGCGAGGTCGCAGGTGGTCACGCTGTGCAGCACCACGCCGGCATTCGGGTCGAGCGGCTCATCGGTGCGATAGATACGGGTGGCCGGGGCGATGCGTTTGAACTCGTCGGGCAGCGCGCCGTCACGCCAGCGGCGCACGGCGGGAAAGCCGCCGAACGGGTCGCCGTAGGTGTTGATGGCCAGCGGGGTGTAGAACACCAGCTTGTTGCCGATCAGGCGGCTGGCGTAGTTGCGCGAGGAGTAGTAGTCGTTCGAGCGCATGTGATAGGTGCCGCGATGGGCGAGCTTGCCGTCGCGCGCGATATCGAACAGGCCGACCTCGGTGCCGCCGCGCTGGTAGCTGTAGCCGATCACCACGATGGTGTTGCCGGAGATCAGCATCTCGTCGTACCAGGCGCCGCCAGCCGGGGTATTCACAGCAGCGCCCGGACCGTAGGCATCGGCGATTGACACCGGATGCAGGTTGCCCTGGCCCACCGCAACGGTGAACAGGCGGCCGCGCCGCAGGATCACCAGGTGGTCGCCGTGTACCTTGACGATCCCGCCCTCGTCCACGCCGGCGGTCTGGGTGTTGGTGACCGATTCGTCCTCCTTGGCGGCGGATTTCTTAGCCTCCGCCATTGGGCTGGCCATGCTGCCCATCGCCTGGGCCGCCGGCGCTGCGGCCATCGGCGCGGGCGGCGGGGGTGGTGCGCCGGCTACGGCGGCGTCTTGCGCGATGCCGAAATAGCTGCTGCCCGGCTGCGCGCGCTGGCGCTGCGGCCGCGTTTTTTCCAGCCAGGCCAGCAACTCGGCATCGCTGGAGAAGGCGGTCAGGGTCTTGCGCGGCGCGCTGCCCATGGCGTTGCCCCGGTCGGGCGCGGCATGGCAGGCCGTGGTGATGCAGGCCGCGAGCAGCAGGCTGGTAATGGTGGATAGTCTGTTCATGGCGCGAATCATCCTTACGTGGCTGACATTGGCATCAAGATCGTCGCCCGCCCGCGCGGCTGGCGCTTGCGCGAGATGCCGGGGCGATCCGACTACCGGTGTAAACGGGCCGGCCGCGGCGATGGGGTTAAGCGGGACGCAAAAGACAGGGGATGCGTGATCCGGCGCCCGGCCAAGGTCGGATGGTCTGGGGATTACATGCGGAGCACCGCGCTGCGTACAGGCTGTATTGGTTAGAAAGTGTTACGCGCCATGCGCCGTTGAAGGCACTTTCTTTAAATGTTGTCACAGCGCGGCCAAAGTGCACCATACATCTGATCGGTGCTCCAGAATAGGCGTCATTCCATGCGCAACTCAACGCAATTGCGTACCGCCCGATGACGCATGCTGCATGTGTCCATTGAACTCCTACGTCGACGCCATGACCACGCTGATCCTGCTTCTGTTCCTCCTCACCTTCTCCGTGTACCGGAACGCGGGCGCCGGTTCTCTCGAACGCACGCGGCGAAACACGGCGACCACCTTGGGCGCGCTGTTCGGCCGGAGCCGGCGCAACGCGGTGCTTGGCCTGATGGCGCTCACCCTCCTGACCGCGCGCGTGGCGCAGGACATGCAGTTGCCTCACAACGCGTTTGCCGCGAGTGCGCAAGACGAGATTGCGTGGGCGGCAGGCGACGAAGCGCTGTAGTGCTTTGGCTCGTCAGGTCACAGGCCGATCGCCGGCCACGGCCTTGACCCTACGCAGGCTACGATCGGTCGAATCACTTGCGGTTCGCACCTTGTATGCAAGACGGCATGAGTTTTGCGATTCAACGACTTCATCAGACTGTCGCAGCCCGCGACGCCCTCTCATGGAGCCATCATGCCCTCACCGATTTCCCGTGCGCTGCCGCGTGCATTCACGTTTTTGGTGCACGCCAGCGCCGCGCTCCTGCTAGCCGGCGCTGCCGCCAGCGCCCATGCCCAGGTGGAAAAGGCCAGCCTGAAATTCTCGCAGGGCTGGCTGTTCCAGGCCACCCAGGCGCAATTCCCGCTCGCCGTCGACAAGGGCTACTGGAAGTCCGAAGGGCTGGACGTCACGGTGGACCGCGGCAACGGCTCGGCCACCTCGATCCAGCGCGTCATCTCGGGCACGCACGACATCGCTTATTCTGATGTCGGCACCATCGTCAAGTGGAACGCCGAGAATCCCGGCAAACAGCTGCTGATTTTCTACGTCGCCGAAGACGGCTTCCCGCTGGTTGCTGCTTCGCTCAAGAGCAAGGGGATCACCAAGCCGAAGGACCTGGAAGGCAAAAAGCTCGGCGCGCCCACCTTTGATGGTGGCCGCCAGATGTTCCCGGCCTTCGCCAAGGCGAACGGCATCGACCAGAGCAAGGTCACCTGGGTGACCATGGACGCGGCGCTGCGCGAGCAGATGCTGGCGCGCGGCGAGGTCGACGTGATCACCGGCTTTCTCACCTCCGCCGTGCCTTCGCTGAACGGCCTGGGCGTGAAGACCGCGGACCTGAACATCATGAAGTACGACGACTACAACCTGGACGGCTTTGGCAATGCCGTGTTCGCCACCAGGGAGTTCGTCGAGAAGAACCCGCACACTGTCGCTGCCTTCACCAAGGGCCTCAACAAGGCGATGAAAGACCTGATCAGCGACCCGAAGGCCGCGATCGCCGCCATCAAGGGTCGTGACCCGCTGGTCAGCGGCGACCTGGAAAGCCAGCGCCTGGCGCTCTACATCAAGGAACTGCTGCTCACCGCCAACGTCAAGCAGAACGGTTTCTCGGCGGTGGACAACAAGAAGATGGAAGCGCAGATCGCCTCCGTGCTCGACGCCTTCAACGTCAAGGCCGCCATGCCGGTTTCCAGTGTCTACACCGACAAGTTCCTGCCGCCCAAGGCGGATAGAATTCCCCCTGCGTACAAGGAGTAGGCGGGCGTTCGAATGGCCAAGGCAGCCGGCAGCAAGCAAGCAAGCAGGAGCAAGAGCGTCTCGTTAGGCGCACGTCCCGGCAACGACTGGCAAGTCTCCGCCGGCCGTGCCGACATGACGCGCCCGGCGCGGGAGGTCAAGGCCGCGCGCATCGATGCGCAGTTCAAGGAGATCGTGGTCGACTGGAACAAGTCGGCCATGATCGTCATCGACATGCAGAACGACTTCTGCCACCCGAAGGGCTGGCTGGCCGGGATTGGTGTCGATGTCACCCCTGCGCGCGCACCGATCGCCCCTCTGGTGAAGTTGCTGCCCAGGCTGCGCAAGGCCGGCGTGCCGGTGATCTGGGTCAACTGGGGCAATCGGCCCGACCTCGCCAATATTTCTCCTGCCGCGCTGCACGTGTACAACGGCGACGGCAAGAGCGTGGGCCTGGGCTCGCCCTTGCCCAATGCGCCGGTGCCCGGCGCGAAGGTGCTGGAAAAGGATTCGTGGGCGGCGGCGGTGGTCGATGAACTGGAGATCGCGCCCGCCGACATCTGCGTCGACAAGTACCGCATGAGCGGTTTCTGGGATACGCCGCTGGACGCGATTCTGCGCAACCTGGGCGTGACGACGGTATTTTTCGGCGGCGTGAATGCCGACCAGTGCGTGCTCGCCACCCTGATGGACGCCAATTTCCTCGGCTACGACACCATCCTGGTGGAAGATTGCAGCGCCACCACGTCGCCCGAGTACTGCATGCCCGCCACGCTGTACAACGTGCGTACCTGTTTCGGCTTTTCGGCGACATCCAAAGCCATGTTGAAGAATCTGTAGGCAACACGCGCATGAGCCACCCCGTCACTCACCGCAGCGCGCGGCAATACGCCGCCTGGAAAATCCAGCCGGCGGATACCAACTACTTCGCCTTCACGGTCGATTCGATCGAGGACAAGACCGCGTTCGTGCAGGTGATCGAGATTTTCGAAGTCGGCGGCAAGACCCCACCGAACTCGCACGTGGCCGCCGACGAGCATTTCTATGTGCTGCATGGCGAAGGCGTGGCCCTGTGCAACGGCGCTCGCATCGAGGTCAGGCCCGGCCACAGCTTCCTGGTGCGGCCCGGCAACGAGCACGTGGTGGAGAACACCGGCACCACGCGCCTGTATTGCCTGACGACCATGGTGCCCGACGAGGCCTTTACGCAACTGATCAAGAACGGCATTCCGTGGCAGCTCGATGCAGCCGACTACGCGGTGCTGGAAGGGCGCGCCTCATGATGCACGGCTGGATTCCCCCCTCGCGTTATTTCGCTTACCTGAGCTGGCCGCAGATCGCCGCGATGCCGGACAAGGAAAACGTGGTCCTGCTGCAGCCGGTGGCCGCGATCGAGCAGCACGGGCCGCACCTGCCGATCGCGGTCGACAGCGCCATCGTGCTGGGCGTGCTGGGTCGCGCGATGGAAAAGCTCGACCCTGGCGTGCCTTGCTATGTACTCCCGCCCTTGTACTACGGCAAGTCGGAAGAGCACATCCGCTTTCCCGGCACCGTGATGCTGTCAGCCCAGACGCTGCTCAGCACGCTCAATGAAGTGGCCGATTCGGTGTATCGCGCCGGTTTTCGCAAGCTGTGTTTCGTCAACGGACACGGTGGCCAGCCCGAGGTGATCAAGATCGCGGCGCGCGAATCGCGCATGCGCCATCCCGACTTTTCCTTATTCCCCAGTTTCGTTTGGACGGTGCCTCATTGTGGTGCCGAGCTCGTGACAGAGCGGGAATTCGTGCAGGGGATCCATGCCGGTGCACTCGAGACAGCACTGCTGCTCGCACTGTTGCCGGATCAGGTTGACATGAAAAAGGCGCTGGTGGAATATCCCTACGGTGTGCCCCAGGAAGGCCTGATCAGCATGGAAGGCGAGCGGCCGGGGACGCAGGGATTTGCCTGGCTTACCCACGATCTGACGGTGAGCGGCGTGATCGGCGATGCCACGGTGGCAACGCCGCAAATGGGAGAAAGACTGCTGGATTCGCTGGGCCAGGGCTGGGCTCAGCTTATCGTTGATCTGTATCGTTTCAAGCAACCAGCGGCGGGTGCCGGGCCGTTGGGAGCTTGAAGGAGACTCCCCATGTTGCAAACCCAGCAACCTGTATTACAACGTTTCTGGAACCCGGTGATGCCCGTCGATATGCTGAACGACGGACCCAGGCCGTTCAAGCTGTTCGGTGTCGACATCGTGCTGTGGAAAGATACCCACGGCCACGTCTCGGCACTTGAAGACCGCTGCTGCCACCGCACCGCCAAGCTATCGATCGGTTCGGTGAAGACCGACGAGCGCGGCGATTCGCTGACCTGCGCCTATCATGGCTGGCAATACGGCCTGGACGGCGCCTGCGTGAAGATTCCGCAGCAGCCCGAACTCACCGCGCAGATGTGCGGCGCGCGTGCCAAGGTCAGGCGCTACTACGCCGAGGTGCGTTACGGCTACGTCTGGGTCTGCCTGGGCGAGCCGATCGCCGGCATTCCGGATTTCCCCGAGGAAGAAGCGCCCGACCATCGCCGCGTGATGCAGTTCTACGACGTGTGGAAGTGCTCGGGCCTGCGCCTGATGGAGAACTCCTTCGACAACGCGCATTTCAGCTTCGTGCACAAGGCCACGTTCGGCCAGGGCCATCAGCCGGTACCGGCCTCGATCAAGCTCACGCCCACCGACTTCGGTTTCATCTTCGAGACCAAGGCTCCTGTCAACAACCCGCCGCTGCAAAAGAAGATCCTGCGCGACGAATCGGACGAGACGGTACGCCACATGCGCAACCGCTGGTACCTGCCGTTCATCCGCAAGCTGCACATCACCTACCCGAACGGCCTGGTGCATGCGATCGTCACCTGCGCCACACCGATCGACGACCAGTCGATCCAGGTGTGCCAGTGGGCCTATCGCAACGACACCGAGGAGCAAGCCCCGGCGGCCGACATCATCGCTTTTGATCGCCAGGTCACCAACGAAGACCGTGGCGTGCTCGAGTCCACCGATTACGATACGCCGCTGGCCCTGGGCTCCGGCGAAGAGCGCCATATGCCCTCCGACCAGCCCGGCATGATGATGCGCAAGCGCCTGATCGAGCTCTTCAAACAGTATGGGGAAGAGGAGGCCCGCCTGCCCGGACGCACTGGTGCGCCGATGGGTGCGGTGGAGCGCGCGGCTTAGTTTTTCGGTACCGTTTCGAACAAAAAGCCCGCGGTGATACGCGGGCTTTTTGTTTTATCGTGGGCAGTGTTTCCGTTTCATGCGCCGCCACGAAAGCAGGAATAGCCCCAGGGCGTGAACTTCATCGGCAAGTGATAGTGCTGCACCGTATCGCTGATGCCGAAGCGGTAGGTCACCACATCCAGGAAAGGCTGCGACGGCAGGTCCACGCCGGCCAGGCGATAGTAGGCGGCGACGTGGAACACAGCGTCGTAGTAGCCCGCCGTGATGGCCTCGCTCATCAATACCGGCGCATCGAGCGTGCCCTTGGCGCTGATCTCGCCTTCGCACAGCAGGGTGCGCAGCGGTGTGGCCGCGTATACCTCGACGCGCATGCCGGCCGCCACCACGCCGCGCGAGACGTCGACCACGTGGATGGAGAGGCCGCCTGCCATGGCGTTCACGCTTCCTTGAAGTTGCGCAGCACTTCGTAGAGCACCTTGGCCCCCAGGCGCGCATCGTCCTCGGTGATGATTTCCAGCGGATTGTGGCTGATGCCGCCGTTGCCACAGCGGATGAAGATCATCCCCTGCGGGCACATCGAGGCCATCGCCATCGCATCGTGCCCCGCGCCGGAAGGCAGGCGCCGCGATGCCTCGCCGGTCGCGGTTGCAATCGCGGTGTCGATCTGCGCCATGATGTGCGGCGCGCATGGCGCGGCGGGCAGTTCCAGGGTTTGCGTGATGGTCAGTTCCACGTGCCGGCGCTTGGCGATCGCATGCAACTCCGGCTCCAGCAGCGCCCATGCGGCGCGGCGGCTCGGGTCGTGGCCGGAGCGCAGGTCGATGGAAAACTCGCAGGCGCCGGGGATCACGTTGATTGCCCCGCCCGGCACGTTCAACTGGCCCACGGTGCCCACCAGGCCGCCCTCGATGCGCGGCGACTCGGCGGCGCAATAGCGCTCGATCGCCATCAGCATCTCGGCGGCGGCGGCGGCGGCGTCCTTGCGCATGTGCATGGGCGTGGTGCCGGCGTGGCCGGCCTGGCCGGTGACCACGGCCTGGAAGCGCTGCACGCCGGCGATCGAGGTGACCGTGCCGGCGGCGCGGCCTTCGTTCAGGAGCACCGGGCCCTGCTCGATATGGATCTCGACGAAGCCCAGTACGTCCTTCGGGTTGCGCGCGGTCTTGCCGACTGCCTGCGGGTCCAGGCCGTAGGCCTTCATGGCGTCCGCGACGCTGATGCCGCCGCGGTCCTTGAAGTTCAGCACGTTCAGGTCGTAGGTGCCGGCAATCGCCTTGGAGCCCATCATCGTGGTCTTGTAGCGCACGCCTTCTTCCTCGGCGAAGCCGACCACTTCAATGGCGTAGGGAAGGCGGATGTTCTGCGCATTGAGCGCCTTGATGCAGGCGATCGGCGTGATGATGCCGTAGTTGCCGTCGTATTTGCCGGCGTTCACCACGGTATCGAAGTGCGAACCGGTCATCAGGGTCTTGGCGCCGGCATTGGCGCTTTTTCCATCACTTTCATAACGGCCGATCACGTTGCCGACTTCATCGATCCGCGCCTCCATCCCGGCTTCGCGCATCCAGGAGGCTAGCTGATCGGCGGCGGCGCGCTGCACCGGCGTGAGATAGGTGCGCGTCAGCCTGCCCGGCTCCTCGGTGTGCTGGGCCAGGGCATCGCAGCGCGCCATGATTTCGGCGCCAAACAGGGTATCGAGGTTCATGGTGGTCAGGGCTTGTCCAGTAGGTCGTCCAGGCGCAGGCGCGTGATGGTCTCGATGTTGGCGAGACAGGCGGCGAATTCGTCCGCCGCGCTTTTCTCCAGGCGTTCGGCGAAGGTGCGGATCACGGCGGCGCGGTCCAATTGCCTGACGGCGAGGATGAAGGGCCAGCCGAACTTGGCGCTGTAGGCGGCATTGAGTTCCTGCAGGCGCGCGAATTCCTCCGGGGTGCATTGCGTGAGCCCCGAGCGGGTCTGCTCGTTGGTCGACTCGGCGGTCAGGCTCTTTCTCACCATCGCGCGCCCCGCCAGCTCCGGGTGGGCGCGCAGCAGGGCGAGGGCGCGTTCGAAGGGAGCGTCTTGCATCACCGCGACCATTTTCGCGTGCAGTTCCCTGTCGCTCCTGAACGGGCGCGCCGGCCAGGCGCCTGCGGCCACCCAGGGAGAATGCTCGAACAGCCCACCCAGGGTCGCGACGAACTCGGGCAGGCGCATTGCATTGATCTGTTGCAGGCTAGGCACGTTTACCCCAGGGCAGAGCGCAAGTCGGGCGCGGCCGGTGCGTCTTCGCGCAGCACCAGGCCTTTTTCGACATTGCTCAGGTGTTCGTTCATCAGCGCCACGGCACGCTTGGCGTCGCGCTTTTCCAGCGCCGCCAGCAGGTGGCGGTGCTCCTCGGCCGAGTCGTTGGCGCCGCGGGTGTTCTGGTAGAACAGGGTGATGAGGGAAGTGCGGGCCACCAGCTCGCTCACCACCTCGGTGAGCACCGCATTGCCTGCCACTTCGGCCATCACGGTATGAAAATCGCCCAGCAGGCGGTTGCGCGACTGCGCGCTGCCGCCGGAAATGGCGCGCGCCTCCTCGGCGATATGTTCGCGCAGCATCTCGATGTCCTTCGGGCTGGCCACCTCGACAAAACGCGCGACGATCGCGCCCTCGATGACGCGGCGTGCCTCGAATACTTCCTTGGCTTCGCGTACCGACGGTTGGGTGACGAAGGCGCCACGCCCCGGGATCAGGGTGATCAGCTTGTCGCCGGCGAGCTGGAACAGTGCCTGGCGTATCTTGGTGCGCGACACGCCGAAGATCTCGCCCAGCGCCTCTTCACCGAGCTTGGAGCCGGGCGGCAGCTTCTGCGCACCGATCGCTTCCGCGATGCGCGCGGCGATCGCATCGGTATCGACCACCGCGTTGGCAGCGGGTTTCTTGAGGGCGCGAACCACGCTCATTTTGCGGACCCCTTGAACGGATGCGTGCTCTTCCAGTGCTGGGCGATGTCGGCGCGCCGGCACACCCAGACGCGGTCGTGGCGCTGCACATAGTCGAGAAAACGCTGCAGCGAGGCGAAGCGCGCCGGGCGGCCGATGATGCGGCAATGCAGGCCGATCGAGAGCATCTTGGGCGCGGTCTCGCCTTCGGCGTAAAGCACGTCGAAGGCGTCCTTCAGGTAATCGAAGAACTGGGTGCCGGAGTTGAAACCCTGCGGCGCGGCGAAGCGCATGTCGTTGGTTTCCAGGGTGTAGGGCACCACCAGGTGGGGCACCTTCTTGCCGCCAGCTTCCACTTCGGTCCAGTAGGGCAGGTCGTCGGCGTAGGAATCGGCGTCGTAGAGGATGCCGCCTGTTTCCACCACCAGCTTGCGCGTGTTCGGGCTGTCGCGTCCGGTGTACCAGCCCAGCGGCACGCTGCCGGTGAGTTCCTTGTGGATGGCGATCGCCTCTTTCATGTGCGCGCGCTCGGTGGCCTCGTCCATGTTCTGGTAGGTGATCCAGCGCAGGCCGTGGCTGGCAATCTCGTGGCCGCCTTCGAGCATCGCGGCCACCGCGTCGGGATTGCGCTGCATCGCCATGGCGACGGCGAAAAAGGTCACCGGCAGCTTGCGCCGCTCGAACTCGCGCATCAGGCGCCAGAAGCCGGCGCGCGAGCCGTATTCATACATGCTCTCCATCGACATGTGGCGGTTCGAAAAAGCCTGCGCGCCGATGATCTCGGAGAGGAAGGTCTCGGAGGCCGCATCGCCGTGCAGCACGTTGTTCTCGCCACCCTCTTCATAGTTGATGACGAACTGCACCGCGATGCGCGCGTTGCCGGGCCAAGCGGCATGCGGCGGCGTCTTGCCGTAGCCGAGCAGGTCGCGGGGGTAGGGGGTGGCGTTCGGGACGTTGGAAGGCGAGTTGGTACGCATTGTGCAATCGCTGAAGACAGTCCGGCAGGGCAGTACTGGGCAGGCGTGGCCGCGCGTTCGATTCAAGGCGCAGCGATTTGCGTGCCAGCGCGACCCTGCGGGCGCTGAAGGTGGACCAGATACGAGTATTTATTGTATACAATATTTAGAAATTTTGTATACAAATTATCGTTTGTATGGGTACAATTCTCCCGAACCCAAGTGTAGCGCATCGACCCGATCCGGCTCCTTGCGCTGCCACAAGCTGAAGGCAAATTTCTTGGCCACCTCTTCCGATCCAAACGCCAAGGTTGGCGAGCTCCTCTCCGCCTGGCGCGAGGAGCAGACGCGGTTTCTCGCCGAGATGGTCAAGGTGCCGTCGGACAATCCGCCCGGTGACTGCGCGCCGCACGCCCTGCGTGCCGCCGAACTGCTGGAGGCGATGGGCTACAAGGTCGAGCAGTACCCGGTGCCGGAGGATGCGGTCAAGGCCTACGGCATGCAGAGCGCGATCAACCTGGTGATCCGCGAGACATTTGGCAGCGGCGGTCCGACCATCGCGCTGAACGCGCATGGCGATGTAGTGCCGCCGGGGCTGGGCTGGACGGTAGACCCCTATGGCGCGCAGATCAAGGAGGGCTGGATGTATGGGCGCGGCGTGGCGGTGTCCAAATCCGACTTCGCCACCTACGCCTACGCCCTGCGCGCGCTCAAGGAATCCGGCATCGCCCTGAACGGCACGGTCGAGCTGCACTTCACCTATGACGAGGAGGCGGGCGGGGTGATCGGCCCGGAGTGGCTGCTGGCTAACGGCATCTCCAAGCCGGACTTCGCCGTGTCCGCCGGTTTCTCTTATGGCGTGGTCACCGCGCACAACGGCTGCCTGCACCTGGAAGTCGAGTGCATCGGCAAGTCGGCGCACGCCGCGCGCCCCGAGACCGGCTACGATGCGCTGCACGCGGCCACCGACGTGATGTCGGCCCTGTACAAGCTGCGCCGTGGCTACTCGAACGTGCGCTCGAAGATCGCCGGTATCGAACATCCCACCCTGACCATCGGCCTGATCGAGGGCGGCATCAACACCAATGTGGTGCCGGACAACGTCAAGTTCCGTCTCGACCGGCGCATCATCCCGGACGAGGATCCGGTCGCGGTCGAGCACGATCTGGTCGAATTCATCCGCGGCGCCACCGAGACGCATCCGACCATCCGCGTGCGCACCCGCCGCATCGTGCTGGCGCGCCCCTTCATCCCCTTGCCGGGCCACGAAAAGCTGGTGACCGCGATCCAGAAAAGCGCCAGGAAGGTGATGGGCGAAGAAATACAGCCGCAGGGCGTGCCCCTGTACACCGACGCGCGCCACTACAGCGCCGCCGGCATCCCCACCGTGCTGTACGGCGCCGGCCCGCGCTCGATGCTCGAAGCCAACGCCCACCGGGCCGATGAGCGCGTGAAACTCACCGACGTGTACATGGCCACCGAGGTCATCGCCGGTGCGCTTATCGACCTGCTGGCGCCCTGAACCTTCGCATACACTTAAGCCCTCCTGCTTCACACCCGACAACCATGTCCAGACTCTCCACCCACGTGCTCGACACCGCCAACGGCAAGCCCGCCCCGGGCGTGGCGATCACCCTGTACCGCGTCACCCAGAGCGGCCGCGAGCAGGTGGTCGCCACCCAGACCAACGCGGACGGCCGCACCGACGCGCCGCTGCTCGCCGGCGACGCGATGGCGGTCGGCACCTATGAACTCGACTTCGAAGCCGGCGCCTATTTCCGCGCCATCGGCACCGCGCTGCCGCAGCCGGCCTTTGTCGACCGCGTGACCCTGCGCTTCGGCATCGCCGACGCCCACGGCCACTATCACGTTCCCCTCCTGGTCAGCCCATGGAGCTACTCCACTTACCGCGGAAGCTGATCGATGGAAGCCTACCTGCTCGACTGGGCCAACCTGCTGATCCGCTGGCTGCACATCATCGCCGGCGTCGCCTGGATCGGCGCCTCCTTCTACTTCGTCTGGCTCGACCTGAACCTGCAAAAGCCCAAGGATCAGGCCCTGCTCGGCAAGGGCGTGATGGGCGAGTTGTGGGCGGTGCATGGCGGGGGCTTCTACAACCCGCAGAAGTATCTCAACGCGCCGCCCGAACTGCCCGAGCACCTGCACTGGTTCAAGTGGGAGGCCTACGTTACCTGGATGGCCGGCTTCGCGCTGCTGGTGGTGCAGTACTATTTCAACGCCGAGCTGTACCTGATCGACAAGAGCGTACTCAACATCAGCCCGCTGGTGGCGATCACCCTGAGCCTGTTCGCCCTGGCGGTCGGCTGGATCGTCTACGACATCCTGTGCCGCACCGCGCTGGGCGAGAACGACCACGCCATGCTGGTGATCATGTTCGTGCTGCTCGCAGCAAGCGCCTGGGGTCTGTCCAAGGCCTTCAGCGGGCGCGGCGCCTACATCCACGTCGGCGCGATGATCGGCACCATCATGGTCGCCAACGTGCTGATGGTGATCATTCCCGGCCAGCGCAAGGTGGTGGCCTCGATGCGCGCCGGCGAGACGCCGGACCCGGTCCACGGCCAGCGCGGCAAGCAGCGCAGCGTGCACAACAACTACTTCACCCTGCCGGTGCTGTTCATCATGGTCTCGGGCCACTACCCGATGACCTTCGGCAGTCCGCACGCCTGGGCCGTGCTCGCCGCGCTCAGCGTGGCCGGGGTGATGATCCGCCACTTTTTCAACCTGAAGAACATCGGACGCATTGTGCCCGGCTACCTGTTCGCCGCCGCCATCGTGCTCGTCGGGCTGATCATGGTGATGGCGCCGGACCTGAGCGGCTCCAAGGCCGGCGCTGCCGGCGTGCCCTATGCCAAGGTCAGGGGCATCATCGACACGCGCTGCATCAATTGCCACGCGGCGCATCCCACCCAGGCCGGCTTCGCCGAGCCGCCCAAGGGGGTGATCCTGGAATCGGCCGAGCAGGTCAAGCTGCGCGCCGTGCAGATCAACCAGCAGGTGGTGGTCTCCAAGGCGATGCCGATCGGCAACCTCACCCAGATGACCGACGAAGAGCGCGCCATCCTCGCCGCCTGGTACGCGCAAGGGGCCAAGACCGAGTAGCAGCCGCGTGCCGGCAGCCATGTGAAAGAAGCGCCGGCACGGCGCGGTTACAATCTCCTGAACAACAACTCGTTCAGGAGACCAGCAATGCAAGCCGCCGCCATCGCCAAGGAACTGCTCGCCGCCCGCGCCCGCTCGCGCCAGATTCCCCCCTATTCGGAGAGCGTCGCCGATTTCGGTGTGGACATGGCCTACGATGTCGCCGCCGAGGTCCTGAAGATCCGCAAGGCCGCGGGCGAGCACGCCGTGGGCCGCAAGATCGGCTTCACCAACACCAACATCTGGCCCGAATACGGGGTCGATGCGCCGATCTGGAACTACGTCTACGACAGCACCATCCGCCACGCGGTCGACAACCACGGCGTGCAGTCGCTCAAGGGCTCCACCCAGCCGAAGATCGAGCCGGAGATCGCCTTCCGCCTGCGCAGCGCGCCCAAGGCCGGCATGAGCGAGGAGCAGTTGGCCGAATGCATCGACTGGGTCGCGCATGCCTACGAGATCGTGCACACGTCGTACCGCGACTGGAAGTTCCAGGTCTCGGACACCATCGCCGGCTTCGGCCTGCACGGCGTGCTGATCGTCGGCACCCCGCGCTACGTGCGCACCGCTGCCGGCCTGAACCGCGACCTGGTCAAGGAACTCAAGAGCTTCAAGGTCTCGCTGCTGTGCAACGGCGAGCTGCGTGATTCCGGCACCGGCTCCAACGTACTGGGCAGCCCGCTGCTGGCCCTGCGCTACCTGGTCGAGGTACTGGCGCGCCTGCCCCAGCACAAGCCCCTGCACGAAGGCGAGATCATCACCACGGGCACGCTGACCGCCGCACTGCCGATCAAGGCCGGCGAGACCTGGACCACCGCCTTTACCGGCCTGGATCTGCCGGGGCTGAACGTCCGCTTTGTGTAAGGCCCCGCCTTGCTTAGGTAAGGCCCCGCCCCGCTAGGTAAGGCCCCGCCCTGCTAGAATCATCCACGGGAGCGGCAAAATCCGCAGCACATCATCCGCCGGCATCAGACCGGCGGACTACAAAGGTGGAGACATGGACAAGATCTGGCTGAAAAACTATCCCCCCGGCGTGCCCGCGGAAATCGACCCGTCGCGCTATGCCTCGCTGAAGGCGCTGTTCGACGACAGCGTTGCCAAATTCGCCGACCGCGATGCCTACGCCTGCATGGGCAAGACCATCAGCTTCGCCGACATCGAGCGCGATTCGCGCATCTTCGCCGCCTGGCTGCAGGAGCAGGGCATGAAAAAGGGCGACCGCATCGCCCTGATGATGCCCAACGTGCTGCAATACCCGGTGGCCCTGTTCGGCATCCTGCGCGCCGGCTGCACGGTGGTGAATGTGAACCCCCTGTATACCCCGCGCGAACTCGAGCACCAGTTGAAGGACTCCGGCGCGCGCATGATCGTGATCCTGGAGAACTTCGCCTACACTCTGGAGCAGGTGGTGGCGCGCACCGCCATCGAGAAGTCCATTGTCACCAGCCTGGGAGAAATGCTGGGCGCCAAGGGCATGCTGGTCAACTTCGTGGTGCGCCACGTCAAGAAGATGGTGCCGGCCTTCACCCTGCCCAATGCGATGCGCTGGGGCAGCATGCTCTCCGAAGGCGCGGGCAAGACCCTGAAGCCGGTCGAACTCGGCCCTGACGACGCCGCCTTCCTGCAATACACCGGCGGCACCACCGGCGTCTCCAAGGGCGCGGTGCTGACCAACCGCAACATCGTCGCCAACATCCTGCAATCCGAAGCGTGGATGGGCCCGGCGCTGCTCAAGGAGGGGAACAACGAACCACTGGTGATCATCACCGCGCTGCCGCTGTATCACATCTTCTCGCTGACAGTGAACTGCCTGCTCTACATGAAGCTGGGCGGCAAGAACCTGCTCATCACCAATCCGCGCGACATCCCGGGATTTGTGAAGGAACTGCAGGCCAACAAGTTCCACATGTTCACCGGGGTCAACACCCTGTTCAACGCCCTGCTGCACCATCCCGATTTCCCCAAGGTGGATTTCTCCAGCCTGCGCGTCTCCAACGGCGGCGGCATGGCGGTGCAGCGCGCGGTGGCCGAGAAGTGGAAGCAGGTGACCGGCTGCGCCATCGTTGAAGGCTATGGCCTCTCCGAGACCTCGCCTTCGGCGGTGTGCAACATCGTCACCGCCACCGAGTTCTCCGGCACCATCGGCCTGCCGCTGCCCTCCACCGAAATTGCCATTCGCGACGATGATGGCAACGACGTCGCCCTGGGCGAGCGCGGCGAAATCTGCATCCGCGGCCCGCAGGTGATGGCCGGCTACTGGCAGCGCCCCGACGAGACGGCGAAGGTAATGTGTCCGGATGGCTTTTTCAAATCCGGCGATATCGGCATCATGGATGCGGAGGGCTTCACCAAGATCGTCGATCGCAAGAAAGACATGATCCTGGTCTCCGGCTTCAATGTCTACCCGAACGAAATCGAGGACGTGATGGCCTCGATGCCAGGCGTGCTGGAAAGCGCGGCGGTGGGCGTACCCGACCCGAACTCGACCGAGGCGGTGAAACTGTTCATCGTCAAGCGCGATCCGTCTCTCACCGAAGAGCAGGTGATGGCCTATGCGCGCGAGAACCTGACCGGCTACAAGCGCCCCAAGCACATCGAGTTCCGCACCGAACTGCCCAAGACCAACGTCGGCAAGATCCTGCGCCGCACCTTGCGGGATGAGGAACTGGCCAAGGGCGAGCTGAAAAAGGCGGCCTGAGCCGCCTTCGTAGCTGCTACCAGAGCGTGCCAAGGGTGCCGAGCAGCCACAGGCCCAGCGGCACGAGCAGCGGCGTCAATACGCCGTTCAGCCCCATGCCCAGGCCGGCGAACGCGCCGGCCTCTTCGCTGACCTGAAACGCCCGCGCGGTGCCGATGCCGTGCGCCGCCACGCCCACGGCGAAGCCGCGCGCCGCATGGTCGGCGATGCGCAACGCGTCGAGAATGTACTTGGCCAGCACCGCGCCGATAATGCCGGTGGAGACCACCAGCACGGCGGTAAGCGAGGGCAGGCCGCCGATCTTCTCCGCGATGCCCATGGCGATCGGCATGGTCACCGATTTGGGCGCCATCGACCTGAGCGTCACCGGCCCCGCGCCCAGCGCCCAGGCGATCAGCACGGCGCTGCCCGCGGCGGTGGCCGAGCCGGCCAGCAGTGCCAGCAGCAGCGCACGCCAGGCTGCCTTGAGCTTGCCGAACTGCGCGTAAAGCGGCAAGGCGAGGGCCACCGTGGCCGGGCCGAGCAGGAAGTGGATGAACTGCGCGCCGGTGAAGTAGGTGGAGTAGGGCGTGTGCGTCAGGGTCAGGGCGCCGGCGATCAGCGCCACCGAGACCGCCACCGGGTTGAGCAGGGGGTGAAAATTCGCCCGCTGGTACAGCCAGTAGGCCGCCTGGTAGGCCAGGAGCGTGACCGTCAGCCCCAGCAGGGGCGTGGCGGAGAGGTAGGCCCAGATGTCGGTAAAACGCGCGTTCACGGCCGCGCCTCCGGCACGGGCGCTTCAACCGGCTTGCGCCGCGAGAGGATCAGCGCGGTGACGGCGATGGTCAGCGCCGTGCTGGCGATCAGGGAGATGGCGATGGGCCAGGCCTCGTCGCGCAGGCGGCCGAAGTGCACCATGATGCCCACCCCGGCCGGCACGAACAGCAGCGAGAGATGGACGAGCAGCCCGTTGGCGCCCTCGCGCAGGTAGCCGGGCGCCCGGCCACGGATCACCAGGGTGGCGAACAGCATCATCATGCCGATCACCGGCCCGGGCACCGGCAGGCTCAGCAGCAGGGCCAGTGCCTCGCCCGCCAGCTGATACACCAGCAATACCGTCAGCGCCTTGAGCATGCGCACTCTCCCCTGAAACGAAAAAGGCCGCGCGAAGGCGGCCTTGGTCTGGCTGTGGCGGTGCTGCTTACCTACTGCTCATTTGCCGTCCAATACCTGCTGCAGCTCGCCGGACTGGTACATCTCGTACATGATGTCCGAGCCGCCGATGAACTCGCCGTTCACGTAGAGCTGGGGAATGGTCGGCCAGTTGGCGAATTCCTTGATGCCCTGGCGCACTTCGGCGTCTTCCAGTACATTGACCGTGGCGGGCGTTTCGACGCCGCAGGCCTTGAGGATCTGGATCGCCTTGGCGGAAAAACCGCACTGCGGGAAGGTGGGCGTGCCTTTCATGAAAAGCACGACCGGGCTGGAAGTGACGGTCTGGCGGATGCGTTCCTGGGTGTCCATGATTGAAGTCTCGAATGCCTGAGAAGGGTTGATCGTTACGAAATGCTCGCCGCAACTACTCGTTGATCGGCTTGACGGTCTTGGTGCGCACCATGCGCGAAAACAGGAAATTCTCGCCGGTGTAATCGGTCTCGTCGACGAAATTGACTTTGTAGTCGCCGAACTCGATCACCTCGTTGCTCTTGAGCAGGTGGCGCTTGACCGGGCGGCCGTTCACCACGGTGCCGTTGGTGCTGTCCAGGTCTTCCAGGATGCAGTCGTTGCCGATCTGGGTGATCGCCGCATGCTCGCCGGAGAGAAAAGTGTCTTCGATCTGCACGTCGTTGTGCGCCTTGCGGCCGATGGTGGTGCGCTCCTTGGCCACGGTGTACTCCTTGATCACCACGCCGTCGACGCTCAGAATCAGTCTTGCCATGTTGTTTCTCCCTGCTCGGGTGCAATTGGGGGCGGCGCGGCGGATTTCAAGCCCTCCCGCGCCCATATCGGGAATCTATGTTACTTCAAAACGCGGCGCCGCAAAGCCTTGGGGCGGCCACTGCCGGCACGGGGGCTGGGATCAACTTCCGGGAGCGGCGGCGCCAGCGAGTTTCTGCAAAAGCGCTCTCGGCTACCTCATCTCCAGGGCGAGCCTTCTCCAAGCCCTTGATGTGAAATCAAGGGCGACCTTTTGTCGAGCCCTTGATGTGGAAGCCTACGGCCTCGCCAGCCGGCGCTCCTCGGCTCGCGCTTCTCAGCTCACTGGCAGCGTTTTACAGAGTTTCCCTAGGCGCGAACGCACCGGAAACACGTTCGATGCCCGCCAGGTCGCGCCAGGTCTGCGCCTCGCGCAAGCCGGCGGCGGCAAGCAGCCGGCGGCTCGCCTCGCCCTGGTCGTAGCCGTGTTCGAACAGCAGCCAGGCGCCCGGTGCGAGATGTTGCGGCGCTCGCGCGACGATGCACTCGATCGCGTCCAGCCCGGCTGGCCCCGAAGCCAATGCGCCCGGAGGCTCGTAGCGCAGGTCGCCTTGCGCCAGGTGCGGGTCGGCTTGCGCCACATAAGGGGGATTGCCAACGATCAGCTCATAGCGCTCCTCGCCCAGCGCCCTGAACCAGTCGCTGAGCACCAGGCGCAGGCGCGGCGCGGCGCCCAGCCGCTCGGCGTTGCCGCGCGCCACCGCCAGCGCGGCGGAGGAAATGTCCACGGCGGTTACCGAGGCCAGCGGCGCCTCGCAGGCGATGGTGACGGCCACCACGCCGCTGCCGGTGCCCAGGTCCAGCACCCGGGACGGGGAGCGGCGGTCGATGCGCGCCAGCGCCAGGTCGACCAGCAGTTCGGTCTCCGGACGGGGAATCAGCACCGCCGGTGAAACCTGGAACTCGCGGCTGTAGAACTCCCGGACGCCAAGCACATAGGCGACCGGCTCGCCTTCGCGGCGGCGCCGCGCCATGTCGAGAAAACGCTGCGCCGCTTCCTCGGTGACCGAGCGCTCGGGAAACGCGGCCAGCAGCGCGGTACCCGTGCCGCTGGCCTCGGCCAGCAACAGCCGCGCTTCGCGCGCTTCGATGCCGGCGCCGGCCAGCAACTCGGCGACGCTGGCCATGGCTTTACGCCCCGCCCTCGGCCATCGCCGCAAGCTGCTCGGCCTGGTGTTCGGCCATCAAGGCGTTGGTCAGGTCCTCGAGGTCGCCGTCCATGATGGCGGCGATCTTGTACAGGGTCAGGTTGATACGATGGTCGGTGACGCGACCCTGCGGGAAGTTGTAGGTGCGGATGCGCTCCGAGCGGTCACCCGAGCCGACCAGCGACTTGCGGGTGGCCGCTTCCTTGGCCTGCGCCTCGCGCAGCTCCTTGTCCTTGATGCGCGCCATCAGCACGGCCATGGCGCGGTCCTTGTTCTGGTGCTGCGAGCGGCCGTCCTGGCATTCGGAGACGATGCCGGTGGGCAGGTGGGTGATGCGTACCGCCGATTCGGTCTTGTTGACGTGCTGCCCGCCGGCCCCCGAGGCGCGGTACACGTCGATGCGGATGTCCTCGGGGCGGATCACCACGTCGCTCACCTCATCGGCTTCCGGCATCACCGCCACCGTGCAGGCCGAGGTATGGATGCGCCCCTGCGATTCGGTCTCCGGCACGCGCTGCACCCGGTGCCCGCCGGACTCGAACTTCAGGCGCGAGTAGGCGCCCTGGCCGATCAGGCGCACGATCACTTCCTTGTAGCCGCCCAGTTCCGCGTCGCTCTCCGAGACGATCTCAACCTGCCAGCGGTTGCGCTCGGCGTAGCGCGTATACATGCGGAACAGCGCGCCCGCGAACAGGGCCGACTCGTCGCCGCCGGTACCGGCGCGGATTTCGAGAAAAATATTCTTGTCGTCGTTGGGGTCCTTCGGCAGCAGGGCGCGCTCCAGGTCTTTTTCCAGGCCGACCAGGTCCTCGCGCGCCGCGCCGATCTCTTCCTCCGCGAAGGACTTCATCTCGGGGTCGGCGAGCATTTCCTGCGCGGCATTGATGTCGCCCTCGCGCTGCTGGTGGCGCTTGAACAGTTCGACCACCGGGGTCAGTTCGGCGTGCTCGCGGGTGGCCTTGCGATAGGTGTCCATGTCGCGGGTGGCGAGCTCGCTGGCGAGAAAGGCATCGAGTTCGGTGAGCCGGTTCGCGAGTTGCGCGAGCTTGGCGGCCATGCTGGGTTTCATGATTCGGTCGGTCCGGAAGACTGCGATTGAATGGGAGGCGCTGGGGCGCGCGCAGGCCGGCGCGGCGGCGGCGGGGCGCGAAGGCCCCGGCAGGCCGGCGCAGCTAAAGCTTGTAGAGAGACTGGATCAGCGCGGCAACCTGCTCGCGCTCTTCCCCCGCGGCCTGGTTGAGGGCGGCGGTGGGGTTGTGCAGCAGCTTGTTGGTGAGCGAGCGGCTCAGGTGTTCGAGCACCTCGCGCGGGTCGCGGCCCTGTTCGATGCCCTTGAGGGCACGCTCCAGTTCAGAGGTGCGCGCCACCTCGGCCTGCTCGCGCAGGCGCTTGATCAGCGGGGACGATTCGCGCGCCTGCAGCCAGTGCATGAAACCCTGCACGCGATTGTCGATGATGGCTTCGGCCTGATCGACCGCGCCGCGGCGCGCGTCCATCCCTTCGCGCACCAGTTCGCCCAGGTCGTCGACGGTGTAGAGGTAGACGTCGTCGAGCAGCCCGGCTTCCGGCTCGATGTCGCGCGGCACCGCCAGGTCCACCATGAACATCGGCTTGCGGCGGCGCGCCTTCAGGGCCCGCTCGATCAGCCCCTTGCCCACCAGCGGCAGGGAGCTGGCCGTGCAGGAGATCACGATATCGTATTTGTACAGCTCGTTCGGCAGGTCGACCAGGCGCATCGAATTGCCGAGGAAGCGGCTGGCCAGGCCCTGGGCGCGCTCGATGGTGCGGTTGGCCACGGTGATCGACTTCGGGCTTTGCGCGGCGAAGTGCGTGGCGGTCAGTTCGATCATCTCGCCGGCGCCGATCAGCAGCACGTTGGTGTCCGACAGGCTGGGGTAGATGCGCTCGGCCAGGCGCACGGCGGCGGCGGCCATCGAAACCGATTGCGTGCCGATCGCGGTGGTGCTGCGCACTTCCTTGGCCACCGCGAAGGAGCGCTGGAACAACTGGTGCAGGTAGGTGCCCATCGCGCCGGCGCTCTCGGCGCTGCGCGCGGCTTCCTTCATCTGGCCGAGAATCTGCGGCTCGCCCAGCACCATCGAGTCCAGGCCGGCGGCGACGCGAAAGGCGTGGCGCACCGCCTTGTCGGCATCCAGGGTGTAGAGGTGCGGCGCCAGGCTGCCCGGGTCGATCCGGTGGTATTCAGCCAGCCAGCGCGCCGCTTCGGCGAGCGCGGCGGTGTTGTCGGCGGCGCAGTAGATCTCGGTGCGGTTGCAGGTCGAGAGGATCGCCGCTTCGCGGGCGTAGCGGCGATCCAGGAATTCCTTCAGCGCCGCGTGCAGGCTTTCGACGCCGAATACCACCTTCTCGCGCAATTGCAGGGGCGCGGTCTGGTGGTTGAGGCCGAAAGCGGCGAGGTGCATGACTGGCAATCCGGGGGTGAAAGCGAACAACTCAACATTATAAATCCTGCGCCTACTTCTTGCCGGACACCGCGGGCGAGTCCGTCGCGACGCCTTCCTGGGCGGCCACGCCCGGCGCAGCCTGTCCCGGCGCGGGCCGTGGCGCTCCGGCTGCGCCATAGGTGATGGCGGTGACCATTTTTTGCAACGCCGCGTACTCGGCCGCTCCCGCTCCCGCGCCCTGCCTGCGGGAGGCGAAGCGCTCCAGGGCGCCGTTCACGGTGCCCTGGGCCAGTTCGCGCTGGCCGTTCAGCTCGTAGAGTTCGGCCAGCTGGCGCCAGGCGCCGATACGCTCGGGCTGCGCCGCGGTGTATTCCAGCGCCGCGGAAATCGCCTCGCCGGTACGACCGCCCTCGCGGGGGATGTTGATCAACTCCTGGTACAGCATCGCCGCCTCGTCCGAGCCCTTGGGCATGACAGCCAGTCCGCGGCGTGCCGCCGCCACCGCGAGGGCCGGGTTGTTGTCCAGGCGCGCCATCTTGGACCATTCGGTGTAGGTGCCGACGTAAAGGGGGTCGAGCTTTTCCATCTGGGTGAGCTTGTCGAAAGCGGCCTGGCGGTTGCCCTGGTCGAATTCGAGCTGCGCCCAGTTGCGCAGGATCCAGGGGTGGCCGGGGAACTGCTCGTGGGCCAGCGCCATGTACTTGCGCGCCAGTTCAGCGCGGCGCTTGCGCTCGCCGGGCACCAGCACGCTCTCCAGCTGGCGCAGCGCCAGGAACTGGTTCACGTTGGCGTAGGCGAAGGTGATCCATGGGTCGCGCGGCACCATCTCGTGCGCTCGCGACAAGGCCCCTTCGGCGGCCATCAGCCTCTCGCGCATCAGCTCGGCGGGCTCCTGCTGCCTGGTGGCCGGTCCGGCGTAGCGCGCGGCCGACTCGATCATGCGCGCGGCATAGGAGCCGGCAAAGTGCCGCTCTCGCGGCATCAGGTCGCGCGACTCCTGCAGGAAGCGCGCGGCAAGATCCGGCTGCCCCTGCTTCTGTGTCCAGGCGGCGAGCTTGGCGCCCACATCGGCTCCCTGGTCCGCGCTGACCCAGGCGTAGGCCGCCACGCCGAGCGCGGCGCCGCCCGCGAGCACCGCCGCCGCGGCCAGGGCAGCGGGAGTGGAGGGCCGGCCGGCCGGGGTGGGGCGCATGCCGCGGTCGCCGCGATACAGCGCGCAGGCCAGCAGCAGCGCCATCACCGCGTAGGCGGCGAAGCTGAAGTCGGTGAGGGCGGCGATGCGCGCGCGCAGTTCCTCTTCCGGGGCGTTGTCGATGGCGCTGCCCAGCTTGGCGTAAACGGCGCAGAACAGTACCAGCGCCGGCACGGTCCAGATCAGGAAGCGCGTGCAAGCCTTGCCGAGAGAGACCTGGTTGCGCCATGCCTCCCAGCCGCATATCAGGAGCGCGGCGAGCAGGGTCAGTACCTGCGGCCAGGCGATCAGCCCCAGGCTGGTGATCGAGGGCGCCAGCATGCGCGCTCCCGAAAGGGGTGGGAAGAAGTCGGCGACGCTGATCATCAGGCAGAAGGCGGCTGTCCAGCCCAGCACCGGATACCACGCCGGCGCGGCGGCGTCCGCCTGTCGGGCTTCGCGGCGGGCTTCCCGTTTCGCGTCGCGCGCCGCCTCCAGGGCCAGGCGCCTCTTCTTGGCCTTGCTGTAGCCTTTGCCATCCTCAGGTTCGGGGGCGGGCGGCGGGGCCGCCGCTGGCCCGGTCTCCCGCGTGCGCCAGACCGCGTTGACGGCAAGGATGAGCAGGGCCGCAAACACCGCGGCCAGGGCCCGCGTGGCGATGGTGGGAACGCCGACCTGGTTCTCCACCCACGAGCCGATCAGCGCGCTGATCAGGGCAGCGGCGAGCAAGGCTTCGGTTCTTGGCAGGCCGTTCGGCAGCGACGGGGTGGCCGCCTGTGTATGGCGCCAGACGCGCCGGCAGATGAACAGCACCCAGGCGGCAGCCAGCCCGGCACCGGCACCAACCGGCAGCAGGCCGCGAGCGGCGCCGCCCGCATAGGCCAGGAGCGCGCCGCCGGCCAGGCCGGCGGCAACCAGCGCCGCGTAGGGCAGCCATTCCGGCCGGGCACGCCTGCCGGCCGAAGGGAGAACCGGGCCGGCGACCAGCGGCAGCAGGCGCTGCGCGGCAATCCACACCAGCGCGCTCATCAGGATGACCTGCGCCGCCAGGCCGAGAATGCCGAAGGACAGCAGGCTCTCGAGAAATTCGCTGTGCAGCCGGTCGATGGTCTCGCTGTAGCCTTCGTTACGCTGGACCAGCGCGGGCATCCAGTTGAAGTAGTTGAAACTGGCGGCGTCCGGCCCGTAGCCGATCAACTGGCGCCACCAGGGAGCATGGGTGAAGGCGTCGACGCCCGCCTGCCAGATGCCGATGCGCGAACTGATGTTGCTGTCGCCGGCGGCGAACACGAAGCGCTGCAACGGCGTGCCCGCCGTCGCCTGCGCGAGGCCGGGAACGGAGTTGATCAGCGCGAGGGCCAACACCGCCGCCAGCGCGACGCCGAAGGCGCCCAGCACCGGCATGCGCGCCCGCGCGCGCGCCGCCAGGAGCAGCAGCAGGACGAACAGCATGACGGTGATGCCGATCAGCGGGCCGCGGCTCTGGGTCAGCAGGGCCGCGTACATCTGCAGCGCCAGCAGCAGCAGCCAGGGGGCGCGCTGCAACAGTTTGTCGCCCGCCGTCAGGGCGCGTACGATGCACAGCGGGATCACCAGCAGCAAGAACGAGGCGAGGAAGGTCGGGTTGCCCATGGTGCCGCCCGGGCGCGCCGCGGAAGTGCCCACCAGCAGGCCCTGGGTCTGGAAAAAATCATAGCCATGGCGCTGCATGACGGCGTACACGCAGGGCATGATGCTGGCGATCAGCAGCACATCGATCAGGCGCTCGAGCTGTTCGTGGCGGTGCAGCAAGGTCAGCACGGCGGTGAACAGGATGCCGCACAGCAACCAGGAAGCCAGGCCCTCGCGGCGGAAGTAGTCGCCGAAAAACGCGATCCACGGCGTCTCGCTGGCCGCCGTGGCGGCAATCGCGCAAGCCATCAGGGCAAAAAAGGCCAGCGCGGGCGCGCTGAGCAGGAACGGGCGCGGCGCGGCGGCGCGCGCCAGCCATGCCGCCGTAAGGCCAGCCAGGCACAGCACCGCCATCGGCGCGACCGCCATCAGTTTCGCGGCCTCGAAGCTGCGCGCCAGCGCCACGTTCATCACCAGCGGCAGGGCGATCAGCGTGGCCAGCCACATGGCTTCACTCAAGGAGAGGGCGAACTGTCCTGCGCGGGAGGGGCTGCTGAGGGGGGCGGTCGACATTTCTGGGGGTTGGGAGCCGCGCGGGGCGGCAGGTCCGGTTCATCGGGGCAGGGCGGATTGTAGCGGGCCTCTCCCGCCTTGCCCCCAGGTCTCCGACGGCCGGTGAGCGCAAGGGCGCGCCCGGCGCTCCCGCCCTGCCGCAAGGGCTGCTTCAGTCTTCGCTGGGCGGCAATTGCAGGGTGAAGCGGGTTCCCGTGCCGACCTGGCTTTCCACCAGGATGCGCCCGCCGTGTTTTTCCGCCACCGTCTTGACGAAAGCCATGCCCAGCCCCGCGCCCTGCGCCTTGGGCTGGCCGGGGCGCGAAAAGCGCCTGAAGCGCTTGAACAGGTTCTGCAGGTTGTCCTCGCTCATGCCGTAGCCCTGGTCGGACACCCGGCATTGCGCCCAGTCCTCGCTCAGCGCCACCTCGATGGTGGTGGTGGTGTCTTCCGGGCTGTACTTCACCGCGTTGGTGAGCAGGTTGATGAGCGCGCGCCGCACCAGGGCCGGGTCGGCCTTCACCGGCACCGGTTCGCCGTCGAAGCGCAGCTTGAGCGTGATGCGCTTCTGCTCGGCGGCGGCCCAGGCCTCCTCGATCGCCTCCTCGGCGATCATGCCGAGGTCGACGTTGGCCAGCTCATACTCCTTGTTCTCGGCACGCGCCAGCTGCAGGAACTGCTCGGACAATTCCAGGGTGCGGCGCGCGTACTGGGCGATGCGCTCGTGCACCGCTTCCTTGGGGTTGTCGCCCGGGTCCAGCTCATGCAGTTCCAGCAACGCGAGGATCGAGGACTGCGGCGAGCGCATGTCGTGCGAAAGGAAGGAGAGCACCTCGTCGCGCGAACGCTCGGCCTCGCGCAGCGGCGTGATGTCGATCAGGCTGACGATCCAGCCCGCCGTCGCGCCGGCCGCGTCGGCGCAGGCCGCGCAGCGCGCCAGCAGGTCGAGGCCTTCGTACGGCGCCAGCTCCAGCGCCGCCTGCGCGCCGCTCTCGCCCGGCGGCGCCTGCGCGAGTTCGCGCAGCATGTTCCAGCCGAGCGGCTGCGCCGCATCGGACTTGACGGCGAATGGGGCAAGCAGGGTGTCCAGGGGGCGGCCGCGCAGATCTTCCGGCGCGCCGCGCTGCCACAGCCGCGCCGCCGCGCGGTTGGCCAGCAGCACCTGGCCCTCCCGGTCCGCCACCAGGGTGGCCTCGGGCAGGCTTTCCAGGGTGTCGGAAACAAAGCGCCGCGCGGCGCGCAGGCGTTCGCCGGCGGACTCCAGGGCAAACAGGTTCTTCTCCAGCGCGTCGGCACCGGCGGCGCGCGTCTCCGGCGCCCGTTCCGGCAGTACCCGCGGTTCGGCCTGCAGGCGCATGATCTCGCTGCCCAGCGCGTGCATGGTCGCCTCCAGGCGCCGCCAGCTCCATAGCGGGTAGGCGAGGATCAGCCCGGCCAGCGCGGCCACCGGCGCGAACCAGAAGCCGGCGCGCAGCAGGAAATAGCAGGCCAAAAGGGTAAGCAGGACGCCCAGGCCGGCGGCGATCAGCCCGCGGCGCGGCGTCAAGCGCAGCAGGCAGGCCATCAGCACGATCACCGGCAGCGCGCTGAAGGCTGCGCTTGCCCACGGCCCGGCGCGCACGATGGCGCGGCCGGTGATCAGCGCGTCGAGCAGGTTGGCGCTGATCTCGATGCCGGGCATGGTCCGCGAGCGCCCCGATACCGGTGTGGGAAAGGCGTCGCCCATGCCCGCCGCGGTGGCGCCCACCAGCAGGTATTTGCCGGCCAGCTGCGCCTGCGTCACGCGGCCCTTGAGCACGTCCACATAGGAAATCTGGGTAAAGCTGCCGGGCGCGCCGACGTAAGGGATGTGCAGCCAATAATCGCGCCCCCAGCCGCTGGCCGGCGACTGGTCCGCGCTGTTGCGCTCGCCCGGCAAGGCCGTGAGCGGCGCCGGTCCGAGATTGCGCAGGGCCAGGGCGAAGTGCGGCCAGCGCGGGCCGGCCGGCGCCCCGCCCGGAGGCTGTTCGGTCCGGGTCGCCCCCGCGGGCGGTACGGCCTGCATCGTGCCCGGTGGCGGTACGGCCTGCGCCGCGTCCGCTGGCGGCCCCTCGCGCAGGAAAGCGCTGCGTGCGAAGCCATCCTGGTCGATCTCCAGGTGGATGTGTCCCAGCGCGGCAGCGGCCTGCGCGAGCGGCGCAATCGGTGTGACAGTGCGCAGCCGGCGCTGGCCCTCTTCTGTACGCGCTTCGGCCAGCAGGGGCAGCACCACATTGCCGGCCTGCTGGATGGCGCGCGCCAGGGCCGCGTCGCCGGGGCTTTCCGCGCCGGGCTTCTCGGCTTCGGTCAGGATCACGTCCAGCCCGATGGCGCGCGGCTGCGCCGCCGCCAGGCGCTCCAGCAGGGCCGCATGGACCGCGCGTGGCCAGGGCCAGCGGCCGATCTGCGCCAGGCTGCTCTCGTCGATCGCGATGATCACCACCTCGCCCGAGGGCGCGTGCGAGGTCAGGCTGACCGCCGCGTCATACAGGGTCTGGTCGGGGCGGCCCAGGCCACCCAGGCTGCCCAGGGCGCCGCACAGCGCGGCCAGCACCAGGGTGAGGATGGACCATTCGCGCAAGGTGGCGCGCGCGGCCGGAAGGCGGGCGCGCGAGGCAGGCGCGGACTTGGACGCCGATTCGGGCGCGGATTCAGGCGCGGATTCAGGCGCGATGGGCACGGACATGAGGGCGGGTCAGTCGGCGGCGGGGCGGCGGATGCGCCGGTGAAACGCGTCTGCCTCAGGCGCGCGCACGAGCGCGGGCTTGCGCATTGTCGGCCGCGACAAGCAGGCAGGGCTCACGCCGCCGGGCTTATTCGGCGGACTTGCTCAGTTGCTCGAGCCGGTACCCATAGTTGTACACCGGCGTCAGCTTGTAGCCGTTCTCCGGCCGCAGGTTGAGCTTGGTGCGGATGCGCGAGACGTGGGTGTCCATGGTTCGCGACGGCACGTCGATGGCGCGGCCCCACACCGCCTCCAGGATGTGGCCGCGCGACAGCAGGCGCCCCAGGTTCTGGAACAGGAACAGCGCCAGGTCGAACTCCTTCTGGGTCAGCTCAGTGGAGTTGCCGTCGACCGACAGGGCCTGCTTTTTCAGGTCGAACCGATAGGGCGGGAAGTCCAGCGTATCCGCGCTCTTCTGCGGATAGGCGCGGCGCAGCAGCGCGGTCACCCGGGCCAGCAACTCGGCGCGGCCGACCGGCTTTTTCATGTAGTCGTCCGCCCCCAGCGACAGCGCGTGGACGATGTCGCCCTCGGTGTCACGGTTGGTGACGAACATCACCGGCACCGGCGCCTCCACGTGGGCGCGGATCCACTTGAGCACTTCCTCGCCCGACAGGTCCGGCACCTGCCAGTCGAGCAGGAACAGGTCGAAGCTCTCTCGCCCGGCGGCGTGGATCAGCGCCCGGCCCGCCTCGAACAGGTAGCAGTCGTGCGCCGCTGTTGTCAGATGCGACTTGATCAGCGCGGCTTGGTCGGTGTCGTCTTCCAGGATGGCAATACGCATGGCTGGTGGGTCCCGGATCAGGAATTTTTATTGGTGGATGGGCGGACGCGGCGCGGCCGAAAAACGGCAGCCGCGACACACGGATTTTTATGCCCTCGAATTTACGCTCTTTTTGGCCGATTTACAAAAATTAACATTCAATCGGATCAATTATCAATTTGAAGGCGAATTGCAAACTATTTGTGAAATCGGCCTGTTTCACAAAAGTTTGCCTTCTTCGCGGCCTTTCTTCAAGCCACGGTACATATTTTGCCTTTTACCCCTCGCAATTCGAATTTGATCAGGGGAAAACGTGGCTTTTTTTGTTTCATTTTCCCCTTTTGATCGCAGCCGGTACGCCGGTCTTTCACGAAGGGAAAATCACATGAAAACGCTCAGTCCCATTGCTCTTAAATTGTTTGCATTGAGCCTGTTTTTGATTGTCGGCCTGAAAACCGCTCCAGTACTGGCTCAAACCGCAACAGCCGCCAACCCCAAACCAGATGTCGAATCCATCCTGACCAGCAAGAAGGTCGTGGTAGGCGCCGACAAGAAAGAAACCCTGGTTGAAGCCAAAGACGTCAAACCTGGCGAGATTATCGAATACCAGGCGACCTATACCAACAAGGGTCAGGCGCGCGTCACCAACCTGACGGCCAGCCTGCCGATCCCTGAAGGCACTGAATTTCTGCGTGCCAGCGCCAAGCCCACCCTGGGCGTAAAAGCCAGCCTGGGTGATGGCAAGTTCGACGCCATCCCCTTGAAAAGAAAAGTAAAAACGCCCGACGGCAAAGAGGTCGAGCAAGAGGTGCCGCTGGCCCAGTACAGGGTTTTGCAGTGGAACCTGGGCGAATTGGCCCCCGGCAAATCGACCACCGTCAGCGCCCGTGTACGCATCAGCGATGCGCCGGCGCCAGCCCCGGCGGCCCCTGCCAAGCCCGCCGCGGCAGTGCCGTCGACCACCGGCGGCGCCAAGTGAGCCGGCCATGAAAAAACCATCAATTTCCGAATTCTTGAGGTGTCGAGAATCCGACGGATACGTCGGGTTTAAGACGCCTCAAGTGCATTGCGTAAGCCCAGTTGTTCAATTTTCACAATTTCTAACGTTTTTAAACAAGGAGAAATTCATGAGTACCATGAAGCTCAGCGCAAAGGGAGGGGGGGATTTCTTCCGCTTGCGCTTCTGGGCCGCGGGACTGCTCATGCTCGGCATCATGTTGATGCTGGGCACCGGGCAGGCAACCGCAGCGCCCCTGGCCGGTACCTCGATCGGTAACCAGGCCTCCGCCACCTACCTCGACAACGGCGGCACTTCGCGTGTCACCGTGTCGAACTCGGTCTCGACCATCGTCTCGCAAGTCAGCAACGCAACGCTGACCCAGTCGCAGACCAAGACCGGCGCACCCGGCCAGCCGATCTCGTTCCCGCACACCATTACCAATAACGGCAATGGTCCGGAAACCTTTACCATCGGCACCCAGACCCTGACCGGCGCGGCCCTGGCCGCGCTGCCGGTGCTGTACATCGACGCGAACTGCGACGGCGTGGCCGACAACACCACCGCCATCACCTCGCTCGGCCCGATCGCCGCGGGCGGCCAGGCCTGCTTCGTGGCCCAGGGTACGCTGAACTCCAGCGGCGCCAACAGCACCTTCCAGGTGACCGCGGTCTCCACCCTGACCGGTACGCCCACGGCCACCGGGTCGCCGAACACCGACACCGCCGTGATCTCCAACAACGGCGTGATCACCGTCAGCAAGTCGGTCGACATCTCCACCGGCCCGGCCGGCACCGTGGTGACCTACACCCTGACCTACCGCAACACCGGCACCATCACCGCCACCGGCGTGGTGCTCGAGGACTTGATGCAGTCCGGCGTCAGCGTCGGCACCACCACCGCCACCCTGGTGCCCAAGCTCAACGGCACCGCGTTGGCAGGCGCCCTCGGCACGGTGCAGGGCTCGACCCCGAACCGCGTCAACGTCGCGGTCAATACCATCGGCGCCACCCAGCGCGTCGTCGCCGTGATTGAAGCCGTGCCCGCCAATACGCAAGGCACCTTCTCTTTCGTCGCCACGCAAAGCGGCGCCGGGCCGGTCAACAACAACAACGCCCAGTTCTGCTACAACGACGGCACCGCCTACGTCGCCACCGCGATCGCCGCCAACTGCTCGGCCATCGTCGTTGGTTCGGGTGTGAGCAGCGGTGCCGTATCCGGCACCTACAACACCGGCGGCGGCGTCCTTGATACCAACGCGCCCGCGGTCACCGGCAATACCACCAATACGTCGAACACCGTACCGTTCAACGTCACGGTCAGTGCCACGGCCGGTTCCCTGATCTTCAACGACGGTACCACCAACAACGGCACCCCCGGCGGTGACGGTACCGTGGGCGGCGCCGGCAACGCGGTGGACGGTTCCAACCCGGCCAACCAGGCGGCTGGTGTGGCATTGAACAACGCGACCGCCGGCCAGCGCGAGGATGTCAACGTGGTTGCCTCGGCCGCGCAGGGGTCGGTAGTGGTGTTCAGCAACTGGGTATGGAATACCGGTACCTCGGCCGACACCTTCAACATCTCGACGCTCACCGGCAACAACTTCCCGGCCGGCACGAGCTTCCAGTTCATGCGCTCGGACGGCGTGACTCCGCTGACCGATTCGAACAGCGACGGCATTCTCGACACCGGTCCGGTCCCCGGCACCAGCGGCCAGACCTGTCCCTCGGGCTCGCCCAATGCCACCTCGTCGGCCACCACGCCTTGCGGCTACCGGGTCGTGGTGCGCGCCATCCTGCCTTCAACGGCATCGGGTGGCCCGTTCAACGTGGTGGTGCAGGCTGCTTCCAGCCTGACGCCCGCCACGGTCAACACCGTGGACGATCGCCTCAGCGCGATCACCGCCTCGACCGTCGACCTGAAGACCCCGCTCACCACCACCAACAACTACACCGGTGGCGGCTCGGCTTGGGCGGCGAACTGCGCGTTCCAGGACCTGACCCCCTCCACCGGTACTTGCTCGACCTACGTGAGCGGTGGCGGCAACGGCCAGCAGGCGACCGGCGAAGCCACGCCGGTGGTGGTGGTCAGTGCCAACCCGTCCACCATCGTGCGCTACAAGCTCGACGTGGTGAACACTGGCTCGATCGCCGACAGTTTTGACCTGGCCTACAACGTGGGTTCCGGCGCCTATACCGTGGGTTCGTCCACCTTCACCACGCCCGGCAGCCTGCCCAGCGGCTACCAGCTGCGTTTCTTCCTCGATGGCGGCTCGGGCAACTGCTCGTCCATCGGCGCGCAGATTTCCAACACCGGCGTGGTGCCTACCGGTGTGGCCCCGGCCAACATCAGGACCGTGTGCGCACAGGTGGACATCCCGGCCGGCGTGCCGAGCGCGACCTACGACCTGTATTTCCGCGCCCAGTCGCCCACCACCGCCACCGCCACCACCGGTTCCTCGGCCGACGTGCTGCACGCGCAGTTGTTCATCAACACCGTGCGTTCGGTGACGATCACGCCGAACAACTCCGGCCAGATCTTCCCGGGCGGCTCGATCTCGTATTGCCATACGGTGACCAACGCCGGCAACGTCAACGAGACCGCGGTGACCATCGGCAACGCCAACAGCCTGGGTACCCCCTGGCCCGCGGCGGCGTCGATCTATCGCGACACCAACAACAACTGCACGCTGGACGCCGGTGAAACCACGCCGTTGGCCACCAACCCGGCCAACCTGCAAACCCTGCCGATCAACGCGGGCGTTTCGCAGAACTACATCATCGTCGTGCAGGCGCCGGCTGCCGCCACCGCGGGGCAGACCAACGTCACCACGGTGACGGTGACCCCGTCCGGCCTGCTGGGCGGTGTCGCGGCACCTGCGGCCTCCAGCGCCACCGACTCGACGGTTGTGGTGATCGGCCAGGTCACCCTGGTCAAGAGCCAGGTGGTCGATACCGCTTGCGGTACCGCCATGACCACCGTCGGTGTGGGCGCTCTGACCTACTCGCAAGGGCAGATCCCGGCCGCCGCGCCGAATACCTGCATCGTCTACCACGTGGTGGCGACCAACATCGGCACGCAAAACGTGACGCTGGTGCAGATCTTCGATACCACGCCGCCCAACACGACCTGCTACGGCACGCCGTTCTCCACCAACGGCAATGCCGTGACGGCCTCGCCGGGCACCGCCTGCACTCCGGCGACCACGGCCACGGCCAGCCTGCAGACCCAGGCGGTCACGCTGGCGCCGAACGGCACGGTCGACCTGTACATGCGCGTGAGGATCAATCCGTAAGCGAGTTCCGCGGGGCTGCCTACGGGTAGCCCCAAGGGATCCGCCAACGGATTGCCCGATTTTCGCGGCTATGCATTCCCGGCTTACGCCCAAGGAATACACGGCCGCCTTTTCTCCAGCGCATTCGCCTTTGAGTGCCCTGGAGAAAAGAAGCAACGACACGGGAGAAGGCGCGGGTGGGCAGCCACACGCGCATGCAGATAGAGGGATGCAAGCGAAGCAGCAGACGACCGACAGCTTCCGCCGCACGCGGCGGGAAGCGCGCTTGCGCGCCGGGCGCCTGCTCGTCCTGTGCCTGCTGTTCCTGTTTGCCTGGGGCGGCGGCGCCGCGCTGGCCGCGCCCGCCGTCGGTACGGTCATCACCAATACCGCGACCGTTTCCTATGACATTCCCGGCACCGGCCAGAGCATAGCCAACGCGTCCTCCAATACTGTCACGGCGGTGGTCAGCCAGATCGCCGCCTTCACCCTGACCAGCTCGCAGACGCGCACCGTGCCGGCCAACACGCCGGTGGTCTTCAGCCACACGCTGACCAACACCGGCAACGGCAGCGACCGCTTCGTGCTGACGATACAGAACCCCGCGCCCGGCTGCGCCGGCTGCGGCTATACCTTCAGCTCGGCCGGCCTGGCGCCGGACACCTCGCCGCAGGACGGTGTGCCCGACAGCGCCTCGCAGGCCACCATCACCACTCCGCTGCTGGCCGCCGGGCAGTCCTATACCTTCGTGCTCACCGCCCAGGTACCCGCCGGCATCGTCGCCGGCCAGTTCGCCCAGGCGCAGATCACCGCGATCGGCGATGCCGCCACCGCCGCCGGCGGCGGTTTTACGGCGGCCACCAGCCAGACCAACACCGACCAGGCGACGGTCGGCGTCGGCGCGCTCATCAGCACCACCAAAAGCTTTTCGACGATCAGCGGCCCGTCCCCTGGCTCGTCGAACATCCTGGTGACCATCACCTACACCAACAACAGCGCGGTGGCCGCCTCGAACGTGCGCATCCAGGACTGGATCGGCGTCTCCAACCCGGCTGGCGGCCCGGCGCTGAACACCACCGGCCTGCGCTATGTCGCCGGCTCGGCGCGCTGGAGCGGCTGCAATTCGGGCAATGGCGTGATGACCGACGCGGTCGACGGCTTCGAGGCTGCCTGTGCGGCCGTATCGCCGCAGCGCATCAACTACCGTTTCACCGCCAATGCCACCGCGGGCACCGGCGTGGTCGATGCCCTGATCGAAACCGTACCGGCCAATGCCTCCGGGCAGATCACCTTCAGCTTGCAGGTGACCGGCGGCCTGTCGGCCGGCAGCGCGCAGACCAACAACGCCGCGCGCATCAGCTATTGCGACAGCGGCACCTGCGGCGGCAGCACCAACCAGACCAGCGACACCAACCAGGCCCTCTACACCGTCAATTCGGTGAGCGGCGTCGACCTGACCCTGACCAAGACCGTCTCCAGCCCGGCCTCGGGCAAGTTCTCGATCAGCAACGCGGGCGAATACCTGATCCAGGTGAACAACGTCGGGCCCAATCCCAGCGTCGGTACGATCACCATGACCGACACCCTGCCCGGCGGCCTGGACGTGACCGGAATCACGGCTCCGGCGTGGAGCTGCAGCCAGAGCGGTGCCTACACCAGCGGCAACAATACCGGCGGCGGGGTGAGCATCACCTGCACCACCACCTCGATCGTGGCCGCCGCCTCCGGCACGGCGGGGCAGGCGCCGGCGATCCGCATCGCCGTGGTGCCGCGCATCGTGGCCGGCGTGCTGACCATCCCGGCCGCCGGCTTCGTCACCCTGACCAACACGGCCTCCGTCACGGGCGGCGGCGAAATCGCCGCCAACACCGGCAACAATTCCGGTTCGGTATCGACCCAGGTCAGCATGGGCGCCTCCGTCCAGGGCCGTGTCTGGCGCGACATCCCGACTTCCGTCGGCGTGCTGCCGAACCGCCTCTACGACGCGGGCATCGACCAGCCGCTGGGGGGCTGGAAGGTCGAGGTGCTCGACCCCAACACCCAGCAGGTGATCAAGAGCGTGCTGACCAACGGCAGCGGCAGCGGCGCCGACTTCGGCAAGTACAACATCACCGACCTGGTGCCCGGCACCTATCTGCTGCAGTTCCGCGACCCGAAAAACAGCATCGTCAGCGGCACCGCCGTGTGCGCCGCCACCGCCGCCGCCGCCGACCCGATGGGCTCGCCCAACGGCAGCAACCCCACCGGCAGCTTCAACTCCAGCAACTGCGAGATACCCACCGGCGGCGCCAGCGCCGGGACGCGCTCGCAGCTGGACCAGTCCGGCCGCTACCTGCGCATCACCCTGCAGGGCGGCGAGACCATCATCGACCAGAACCTGCCGCTGGACCCCTCGGGCATCGTCTACGACGCCCGCACGGGCGCGGCGGTCAGCGACGCCATCGTGAAGCTGGTCGCGCTGACCACCGCGCGCACGCCGCTGGCGGGTTTTTCGGCGGCGACCGACCTGGTCGGCGGCACCGGCGCCGACACCTGGGTGACCGGGTCGGACGGTTTCTACCAGTTCCTGCTCACCTTCGCCGGGCAGACCCGGTGCCAGCTGGCCGGCGGCTGCATACTCGAACTGTCGGTGACCCCGCCGTCCGGCTACCAGCCGTTCAGCGTCTCCAGCGCGCTGTATCCGCCCACCGCCTCGACCGGCAACTGCACCGCCTTTGCCACCAACTGCCTGGACGCCACCGGCGGCCTGGGCTTTCTGGACGCCAGCGGCGCGGTGATCACGGTGCCGCCGATTCCGACCACCAGCAAGTACTACCTGCGTTTCCTGGTGGACAACAACTCGCGCCAGATCATCAACAACCACTTCCCGCTGGTCACCACTTCGCAGGCGGTGAACAACCTGCTGGTGCAAAAGAAGGCCAACCGTACCGACGCGGAGGTGGGCGATTTCGCCGACTACACCGTTACCGTACTGAACGGCACCTCGATCAACGCCAGCCCGGTCACCGTCACCGACCGCCTGCCGGCCGGCTTCAAGTATGTGGCCGGCACCACGCGCCTGATGGCGGGCAGCGGTACCGGCACCGGCTTGCCGGCGGCCGATCCGGCCGGCGGCGCCGGACCGGTACTCAATTTCAATGTCGGCTCGCTCGCCGCCGGCGCCAGCCTGACCTTGACCTACCGCGTGCAGCTCTCCATCAACGCGCCGCAGGGCGACGGCAAGAACCTGGCGTCGGCCGCCGCGCCGGGCCTGGGCTCGAACGTCGCGACCGCCATCGTCAAGGTGCGCGGCGGCGTGTTCGACACCAAGGGCTACATCGTCGGCACGGTGTTCATGGATTGCAACCGCGACCGCGTGCAGGGCCCGCGCGAGCCCGGCATCCCCGGCGTGCGCCTGTTCATGGAAGACGGCACCATGGTGGTGACCGACGCCGAGGGCAAGTACAGCCTGTACGGCATCTCGCCGCGCACCCACGTGATGAAGGTCGACGAGATCACGCTGCCGCGCGGCGCCGAATTGATCGCCCTGAACAACCGCAACGCGGGCGACCCCTCCTCGCGCTTTGTTGACGTCAAGGTGGGCGAGATGGCGCGTGCCGATTTCGCCGAGGGCTCCTGCGCTCCCGAGGTGTTCGCCGAAGTGAAGGCGCGCCGCGCCAAGGGCGAGACCGGCCAGGCCGAACTGAACCGCGCCTTCGGTTCCGGTTTCGCCGGCACTGTCACCCCGCTTGCACCGGTGGCGCAGGGCGCGCCTTCCAGCGGCGTGGTCACCGGCCCGGTCGTGACCGCGCCGTCGCTGGGCGCCAGCCTGACCCCGTTGACCAATGCACCGCTGGCCGGGTCCGCCGCGGCAGGCGGCCTGCCGGGCATCGCCTTGCCGCCGGGCTATGCGTCCAGCGGTGGCGCGCTGGTGCTGGCGCCCGGGGTGCCGGTGCAGCCGGGTGCGCCGGTGCTGCCCGGTGTGCCGCATGTGACCGCGCCCGCTTATTTGTCCAGCAGCGGCGGCGCCGCGCTGCCGGACGCGAACCGCGACCCCGGCGTACAGGGCGCTGCCGCGCAGATCTTCAATCCGGTCAATGCCGCAGGCGCGGCCGGCAGCATCAACGCGAGCAACTCCAACCTGCCGCCCAAGACCGGCGACCTGACCAGCGCGCAACTGCCGGATGTGGCGACCGCGCCCATCGTCGCCGAGAAGCTGGAAGACCTGCTGCCCGGTTTCGACAGCAGCTTCGCCGTGCTGAATCTGAAGGATGGCGACACCCTGCCGATCGCCCAGGCCAATATCCGCCTCAAGGGCGCCTTCGGCACGCGCTTCGTGCTGACGGTGAACGGCGACGAAGTGCCGATGTCGCGCGTCGGCCAGAAGTCCACCCTGGAGGCCAAGGGTATACAGGCCTGGGAGTACATCGGCGTGGCGCTGAAAAAGGGCGCCAATGAAGTGATCGCCAGGCAGCTCGACCAGTTCGGCAATGCGCGCGGCGAGATCAAGCTGAACCTGATCGCGCCGGGCGAGCTGGGCAAGCTCCTGATCGAATCGCCGGACTCGGCCACCGCCGACGGCACCACCCCCGTGCTGGTCAAGGTGCGCCTGACCGACGAGGCCGGCGTGCCCGTCACCGCCCGTACCGCCGTCACCCTGACGACCACCCTGGGCCGCTGGGATGCGCAGGACCTGAACCCTTCCGAGCCCGGCACCCAGGTGTTCATCACCGGCGGTGCGGCCACCTTCAAGCTGACGCCCTCGGCCGACCCGGGCGATGCGACCGTGAGCGTGGTGGGCGGCAACTTCAAGGCGCAAAAGAAGGTCGCCTTCCTGCCGTACATGCGCCCCCTGACCGGCGCCGGCATCATCGAAGGCGCGTTCTCGTTGAACAGCCTGTCGCTCAAGAACATGGTCGCCGCCCAGCAGCGCGACGGCTTCGAGCAGCAGATCCAGCGCTTCCATTACGAGTCCGGTGACGGCAAGCGCGCCACCGAAGGCCGCGCCGCGATGTTCCTGAAGGGCAAGATCAAGGGCGAATACCTGCTCACCCTGGCCTATGACTCGGACAAGGATCTGAAGGAACGCGTGTTCCGCGACATCAACCCGGACGAGTTCTACCCGATCTATGGCGACGCCTCGACGCGCGGCTTCGATGCGCAGACCACCGGCCGTTTCTACGTGCGCATCGACAAGGGCCGCTCCTTCCTTCTGTATGGCGACTTCAATACCAGTAGCCAGACGCCGAATCGCGCCCTGTCGCAGTTCGCCCGCACCCTGACCGGCGCCAAGTGGCACCTGGAAGACAGCAAGTACGCGGTCAACGCCTTCGCCAGCCGCGACACTTTCCGCCAGGTCGTGCTTGAGTTCAACGCGAACGGCACCTCCGGTCCCTTCGATCTGGCCCTGCCGTCCGGCGCGGTGATCAACAGCGAAAAGGTCGAGGTGCTGACGCGCGACCGCTACCAGCCCGCCGTGATCCTGGCCTCCGCGCAGAAGACGCGCTTCTCCGACTACGAGATCGAGCCCTACGCCGGCCGCCTGCTGTTCAAGTCGCCGGTGGCGAGCCTGGATTCCAACCTGAACCCGCAGACCATCCGCATCACCTACGAAATGGACCAGGGCGGCACGCCGTTCTGGGTCGGCGGCGTGGATGGCCAGTACAAGCTCACCGACAACCTGGAAGTGGGCGGCGTGTACGTGAAGGACCAGAACCCGAGCGGCGAATTCTCGATGGGCGGGGCGAACGCCACCTACAAGTTCTCCGAGAAGACCGTGGCGATGGCCGAAGTGGCGCGCACCGACCGCCAGGCGCCCGCCGTCAGCGCCGGCGCCAGCCTGACTTCCGGCGCCACCAGCACGGTGATCGGCAGCGGCAACGCGGCGCGCGTCGAGATGCGCCACTCGAATGGCAACCTCGACGCGCGCGGCTACTGGGGCCGCTCGGATGCCACCTTCGACAACCCGTCCTCCAGCCTGAACCGCGGGCGCGAAGAAGCCGGCGGCCGCGTCACCTACAGGCTCACGCCTTCGACCTCGGTCACCGCCGAGGCGCTGCATACCGGCGACGTGGTCTCCGGCGCCAAGCGCGATGCCCTGTCGCTGCGCGCCGACCAGTCCTTCTCCAACGGCATCAAGCTGGAGGTCGGCGTGCGCCGCGTCCAGGAAGAGACGCCCTCGGCGGTCGATCCGGCCACCGGCGCGGCCAGCGCGGGCGCCACCGTGCTCTCCACCGGTTACACCAGCGCGCGCGCCAAGGTCACGCTGCCGGTGCCCGGCCTGCCGCAGGCCAGCGTATTCGGCGAATACGAAAAATCGTTCCAGGGCGACGACCGCCGCATCGCCTCGGCGGGCGCCGAATACAAGTTCTCCGATTTCGGCCGCGTCTACGCGCGCCTCGAAAACAATACCGGCATGGCCAGCGCCGGCGGCATCGCCACCACGCAAAAGAACAATGTCGCCCTGGTCGGCGTCGATACCAGCCTGACCCGCGACACCAAGGTGTTCTCCGAATACCGCGGCCGCGACACCGTCGACGGCGCGCAATCGGAAGCGGCGGTCGGCCTGCGCAACAACTGGCAGCTCGCCGAAGGCCTGCGCGCCTCCACCAGCTTTGAGCGCGTGCAGCCCTTCACCCGCCTGGCGACCACCACCACCTCGGCCGAAGCCACCGCCGTGACCGGCGCGGTCGAATACACCGCCAACCCGCTGTGGAAGGGCTCGGCGCGCCTGGAAGTACGCCGTGGCGATGCCTCCGACGGCCTGCTCTCCACCTTCGGCCTGGCCTACAAGCTGTCGCGCGAATGGTCGCTCCTGACCCGCTCGACCTGGTCGCACACCGCCGTCAAGGGCGCCACCCCGGGCGACCAGGACCGCCTGCGCTTCCAGATCGGCGCCGCCTATCGCGACGTCGACACCAACGAATGGAACATGGTGACCCGCTACGAGCACCGGATGGAGAAGGACACCACCATCACCCCGATCCTCAAGCGCGCCGTCGACCTGGCCTCGCTGCACTTCAATTACCAGCCGGAGCGCTCCATCATCCTGACCGGGCGTTTCGCCACCAAGTACGTCAACGAAGAGTCCTCCGGCATCCTGTCCAAATCCACCGGCACCCTGGTCTCCGGGCGTGCCACCTACGACATCTCCAGCCGCTGGGACGTGGGCGTCACCGCCTCCCTGCATACCGACGGCGGCCTGTCGAACCGCAAGATCGGCCTGGGCCTGGAAGTGGGCTACCTGCTGCAGGAAAACCTGTGGCTGTCGGCTGGCTACAACTTCTTCGGCTTCAAGGACAAGGATCTGGCCGGCGCCGATTACACCGACCGCGGCGTCTACGTGCGCATGCGCTACAAGTTCGACGAAAGCCTGTTCGATTCGAAACGCGACGCGCGCCTGCGCGGCCTGACCGAGGAGAAAGCGCCATGAGGCCGGAAACCATAGCGCGAACCCCGCACGAACCCGGTGCCCGCGAAGCCGAGGATATGATGAACCCCATGCAAAGCCTGTCTACATCTGGCGGGGCAGCGCCGCAACTGGCGCTGCTCTCCACACTCATTGCCTTGCTGTTCGCGGCGGTTTCGCCTGCAACGGCCCAGACGCCCACGCCCGCTGGCGTGCCCGCTGCCCCGGCATCCGCCGCCGCGCCCGCGGCCCTGACCCCGCAAGCGGGCCGCATCACCGACCAGGCGATCCGCGCCGACCTGGTGTTCATCGGCAGCCAGCTCGAGCGCGCGCGCCGCCTGAACGACTCCGGCATCCAGCCTTTCTCCGCCTACCACTACGCCAAGGCAGTACACTGGCTCGAATTCGCGTACGACGAATATCAGATCAAGAACCGCTCCGGCGTGATCGAGCAGGCCCTCTCCGAAGGCACGCGCCTGCTCGCCATGATGGAACTGAAACAGGAGAACCTGCCCGACGACACGCCGCTGATCGCCGGCGCCCTGCGCGTGCGCGAGGACCTGTGGAGCGCGGTCGCCAAATTCAAGGCCGACAAGGACGGCTTCCGCTGCGCCGGCGGCGACGTCGCGCGCATGGAAGTGCAACTGGTGTGGGCCGGCTACATCCAGAAGGAACTGGGCTGGCGCAGTTCCAAACCCTATCTGCAGGCCGCCGAGCGCTACTACCGCGACGCCCTGGCCGCCGCAGAAACCTGCCCGCGCACCGTGGCGCGCGCCGACGAGAGTCTCGCCAGGCTACCGCCGGCCAAGCAGGTTGAAGTGCTGTCCGACCGTGTTCACTTCGCCTACGACCGCGCCAACATCGCCGTGGCCACCGCGCCGGTGCTGGACCGCATCGCCTCCATCCTGCGCGCCAACCCGGCGATTTCCATCTCCATCGAAGGCCATGCCGACGAGCGCGGCGGCGAGGACTACAATCGCCGCCTGTCGCAGCGCCGCGCCGACGCGGTGCGCGCCTATCTCGCCGCCGCGGGGGTGGACGGTGCGCGGATGAAGACCCAGGCCTTCGGCAAGAGCAAACCCGAGGTCAAGGGCGGCGACGCCGAGACCTACGCGGTGAACCGCCGCGTGGTGATCGTGCCCTCGGTGAGCGCCGATCTGGAAATCAAGCCGCAACACGAAGACCTGCAGCTGGAAAAACGCCGCGCCCGCTAGAGCGGCGCACAAGAAGAGGAAGAGGCAAATGCAAGCCCGGACACCGATCATCAATGCAATGCGCGCGCGCGCGCCGCTGGCGGCCGCGCGGCGTTTGTCCGCCTCCATCGCGCGGCACCTGCCCGCCGCCTTCGGGCGGCATCTTCTAACCTGCGCGCTGGCGTTGCTGGCGCTGGTCTGGGCCGCCGGCGCGCACGCCCAGGTGGTGCGCCCCTTCACCTCGCGCTTCTCCACCAACGCCAACGGCGACGTCAAGCTGATCGGCAACACCTCGATGACCTGCAGCACCACCGGCACCGGGGGCGCCAACTGCCTGGCGGCGCGCGCCGGCGGCAACTTCAACAACAACAACTTCACGATGGTGCACGACAACACCGCCGGGGACGCCACCACCTTCAACGCCACCAGTTCCAACCTCAACATCCCCTCCACCGCCACCGTGCTCTACGCCGGTTTGTACTGGGGCGGCAACTCCAATTCCGCGCAGCGCGGCCAGGTGCTGTTCAAGTCGCCGGGCGCCGGCGGCTTTTCCACCGTGTTTGCGGGCCAGGTCGACCCCGGCAATGCCACGGCGCAATTCGCCAGCAACTACTCCGCCTTCGCCGACGTCACCTCCATCGTCAAGGCCGCCGGGATCGGCTACTACACCGTGGCCAACGTGCAGTCCGACTCGCAGGACCAGACCTGGGGCGGCTGGGGCCTGGTGGTGGCCTACCAGGACAGCGCCCAGCCCCTGCGCAACCTGGTGATCTACGACGGCTACTCGCTGATCGCAAACGCCAGCGGCGCCGTGAGCCTCACCCCCTCCGGCTTCGTCACGCCCCTGTCCGGACCCATCGTCACCCGCATCGGCTCGCTCGGCTGGGACGGCGACCTGGCCTCCACCGGCGACAACCTGGCCGTCAACGGCACCTCGCTGGTCGACGCCCTGAACCAGACCAACAACTACTTCAACTCCTCGCTCTCCGACCTGGGCGTGCTGGCCACCGCCAACGTCCCCTCCTATGCGAACCAGCTCGGCGTCGACGTCGACCGCTCCAACGTGCCCGCCGGGGTGATCGCCAACGGCGCCACCAGCGCCACCATCACCGCCACCTCCACCGGCGAGACCTACTACCTCGCGGTGGTGACGTTCTCGACCGACATCTACGTCCCCATCATCACGCCCAACCTGTCCAAGACGGTCACCGACGTCAACGGCGGCTACCTGCTGCCGGGCGACACGCTGCGCTGGACCATCTCGATGAACAACACCGGCCAGGACGCCGGCACCAAGCTGACCCTGACCGATCCGATCCCCGCCAACAACACCTACGTGCCGGGCAGCCTGCGCGTGGTCAGCGGCGCCAACGCCGGCACCAAGACCGACGCGGCGGGCGACGACCAGGCCGAGAAGGTGGCTGCGCCCAACCAGGTCGTGTTCCGCCTGGGCACCGGCGCCAGTGCCAGCCAGGGCGGCACCCTGGCCTATACCCAGGCCACTTCCGTCTCCTTCGACACCATCGTGGGATCGGTACCCGCCGGCACCCAGATCACCAATACCGCCTCCATCACCTACAGCGGCCAGACGCTCGCCACCACCACCTTCAGCTCCAGCAGCACCGCCGCCAACCTGACCGTGACCGGCCCGCCGACCATCGCCAAGAGCTTCACTCCGGCCAGCATCGCCGTCGGCGGCACCGCGCAGCTGAAAATCGTCATTGCCACCCCCGCCGCCAACCCCGGCACCGCCAACGGCGTGACCTTCTCCGATGTCTATCCCGCCGGCGTGACCAATGCCGCCACCCCCAATCCGCAGGTGGTGTGCACCGCCGGCGCCACCGCCGGCACCCTCACCGGCGCCGCCGCCGGCGGCAACAACATCGGCATGAACCCCGGCGCCACCATTCCGCCGAACGGCAGCTGCACCATCACCGTCAACGTCACCGGCGTCACCGGCACGTATACCAACACCACCAGCGCCGTCAGTTCCACCAACGCCGGCACCGGCGGCACCGCCAGCGCCACCTTGGCGGTGGGCGAGCTGGCGATCGTCAAATCCTTCTCGCCCGCCACCATCAACGCCGGCGCCACCAGCCAGATCACCTTCCAGGTGAACAACGGCACCGGCGCCGCGCAGACCGGCCTGGCCTTCACCGACACGCTCACCAGCATGCAGCTGGCCAACGGCACCGTCACCGGCACCTGCACCGGCGTCACCAGCAACGCCGCCGCCGGCGTCACCAATTTCGCCGTCACCGCCGGCAGCGTGCCCGCCGGCGGCTGCACAGTGATCGTCAACGTCACCAGCAGCACCGCCGGAATCCTGCCCAACACCACCAGCGGGGTCAACTACACCGGCGGCGGCGCCGCCGGGCCGCCCTCCAACACCGCCAACCTCACGGTGGTCGCCGCGCCCACCATCACCAAGAGCTTCACCCCCACGGTGATCGCCTCCGGCGGCAGCTCCACGCTGACCCTGGTGATCAGCAATCCCAATACCACCGTCACCGTGACGCGCGCCGGCACCGTGTTCAGCGATGCCTTCCCGGCCGCGCCCGGGGCGATGACCAACGTCAACCCGCGCAACGTCTCCCTGAGCTGCAGCAGCGCCAATTCCAGCGCCACCATGGTGGGCGGCGCGGCCGGCGGCAACAGCATCGGCATCTCCGCGCTCACCCTCCTGCCCGGCGAGAGCTGCACCCTGACCACCGTGGTCACCGCCGCGACCAACGGCACCTACAGCAACAACGTGCCGGTGGGTTCGGTCACCTACGACAACGCGCCCTCGGCGGCTTCCAACACCGCCACCCTGACGGTCAGCACCAAGGCCGCGCCCACCCCCACCAAGACCTTCACTCCCGCCAGCATCGCCCTGGGCGGCACCAGCACCATGGCGATCGCGATTGCCAACGGCGGGGGCCTGGCGATCAACGGCGTGAACTTCACCGACACCTACCCGGCCGGCCTGTTCAACAGCGCCACGCCTGCACCCACCGCCAGCGCCGGCTGCGGGGGTACGCCGGTCGTCACCGCCGCCGCGGGCGGCGCTTCACTCTCCCTGAGCGGCGTGAACATCGCCGCCGGCGCCACCTGCACGGTCAGCGTGCAGGTCACTTCCAGCGCCGCCGGCACCCTGGTCAACAGCACCGGCTCGATCAATTCCAGCGACGCGCCCACCGGCACCGCCGTCACCGGCATCCTCAACGTGCAATCGCCGCCTACCATCGACAAAGCCTTCGGCACCAGCCCGGTGGCGCTCAACACCGCCTCGGTGATGACCATCACCCTGACCAATCCCTCCACCAACTCCGTGGCCCTCACCGGCGTGGGCTTCACCGACACCTACCCGGCCGGCCTGGTCAATACCAACGCCACCATCGGCGGCACCTGTACCGGTACCAGGACCGCCACCGCCGGCGGCAATTCGCTGACCGCCTCCGCGGTGCCCCTGGCCATCGGCGCCAGCTGCACGATCACCATCAGCGTGCAAAGCGCCACGGCTGGCAATTACGTCAACACCACCGGCGCGGTCACCAGCACCAACGCCGGGACCGGCGGCACCGCCACCGCCACATTGGCGGTAGGCAAGCTGGGCATCGTCAAATCGTTCACGCCCGCCAGCATCGCCGCCGGCGGCAGTTCGGTGATCACCTTCCAGATCACCAACGGCACCGGCGCGGCGCGCACCGGCCTGGCCTTCACCGACACCCTCACCAACATGCAGGTGCTCAATGGCGCGGTCGGCGGCACCTGTACCGGGGTCACCAGCAACGCCGCCGCCGGCGTCACCGCGTTCGCCGTCACCGCCGGCAGCGTGCCCGCCGGGGGCTGCACCATCACCATCAACGTCACCAGTTCCACCCCCGGGGTGCAGCCCAACACCACCAGCGGCGCCACCCACAGCGCCGACGCCACGCCAAGCGCGCCGTCGAACACCGCCAACCTCACAGTGACCCCGCCGCCCTCGGTGACCAAGAGCTTCTCGCCCGCCCAGGTCGCCGCCTACGTCTCGCCGGCCGCCGAAACCCTGGGTACCAACGTCGCCACGCTCACCTTTACCCTGTTCAACACCACCGCCACCGCCGCCACCGGCGCCAGCTTCAACGACAGCTACCCAAGCGGCCTGGTGAACGCCGCCACGCCCGGCGTCACCAACACCTGCGGCGGCACCGTCACGGCCGCCGCCGGCAGCGCCAGCCTGTCGCTCTCCGGCGGCACCGTGCCGGTGAACAGCAACTGCATCATCACCGTGCAGGTACGCAGCAGCACCCCGGGCGCCTATACAAACACCTTCCCGGCCGGCGCGCTCTCCACCAGCCTGGGCGCCAACGCCAGCGCCTCCAGCGACACCCTCACCGTGATGCAGCCGGTCGTGCCCGCCAAGAGCTTCTCGCCCGGCAGCATCGCCAGCGGCGCGACCGCGCTGCTCACCATCACCTTGAGCAACCCGAACGGCGTCGCCGTCACCGGCGTGGGCTTCACCGACACCTATCCCGCCGGCCTGACCAACGCCACCCCGGCCAATGCCGCCACCTCCTGCGGCGGCGGCGCCGTCAGCACCCCCGCCACCAACCAGCTGCAACTGGCCGGCGCCACCGTGCCGGCGGGCGGCAGCTGCACCGTGAGCGTCAACGTCACCGGGGCGAACGGTTCCTACGTCAACACCCTCGCCGTCGGCGCCGTGACCAGCGGCAACGCCGGCGCCAGCACCGTGGCCACCAGCGACAACCTGCAGATCGGCCGCCCGCGCCTGGACAAGGCCTTCAGCCCGAACCCGATCCTGCCGGGCGGCATCAGCACGCTCACCTTCACGGTCACCAACCCGAGCGCCAGCGCCGCCACCGCCGTGCAGTTCACCGATACCTTCCCCACCGTGCCCGGCGCGATGGTGGTGGCCGCCGCGCCCAGCGTGGTCAACAACTGCGGTGGCACCTTCACCGCCGCCGCCGGCGCCGCCAGCGTGAGTCTCACCGGCGGCACGGTCGCCGCCAGCAGCAGCTGCACCATCTCGGTCCGCATCACCGCGCCCACCAGCGGCACGGTCGCCAACCCGACCTACAACAACGTCACCACCGGCTTCTCGGCCAACGCCACCGCCGGCACCAACGCCAGCGCCACCCTCACCGTGATGGCCGCGCCGACGGTGGCCAAGGCCTTCTCCCCGACGGTCGTGGGCATCGGCCAGGTATCGGTGTTGACCGTCACCCTCTCCAACCCGAACAACTTCGCGGTCACCGGTGCCGCCTTCACCGACACCTATCCCGCCAATCTGGCCAACAGCGCCACCCCGGCGGGCAGCACCACCTGCACCGGCGGCACCGTCACCGCCGCCAACGGCGGCACCCAGCTGGCCCTGTCCGGCGGCATCATCCCGGCGGGCGGCAGTTGCACGGTGTCCGTCAACGTGGCCGCGAGCGCCGCCGGCACCCTCAACAACAGCATCGCCGCCGGCGGCCTGACCTCGACCAACGCCCCGGCCTCCGCGGCCGCCGCCAGCGCGGCGCTTACCGTGCTCAGCCCGCTGGCCGTGACCAAGAGCTTCAACCCGACCAGCAAGTCGCCGGCCGGCGGCGCGGTCACCATGACCATCACCCTCACCAACCCGAACACGGTGACGGTGACCGGAGTCAATTTCACCGACACCTACCCGGCAGGCCTGACCAACGCGGCCGCCGCCAACGCCACCGAAAGCTGCCCCGTCGGCGTGGTGAGCGCGGCCAACAGCGGCAACAGCGTCTCCTTCTTCGGCGGCACGGTGGCCGCCAGTTCCTCCTGCGCCATCACCGTGCAGGTCACTGCTTCCACGATCGGCGCCTACACCAACAATACCGGCGTGGTCGCCACCGACAACGCCGGCAACGCGCCCTCGGCCGGCGCCACCCTGACGGTGAACGCGCCGCTGGTGATCAACAAGAGCTTCAACGCCGCCTCGGTCACCAACGGCACGCCCTCCCTCCTGACCCTGTCGCTGAGCAACCCGAACGCCGCCACCATCACCGGCATCACCTTCACCGACGCCTATCCGAACAACCTGCGCAACCTGAACGGCACGGTGCTGAGCAATACCTGCGGCGGCACCGCCAGCGCCAGCGCCGCCGCCACCAATCCCGGCACGCTCACCCTGACGGCGGGCAGCCTGGCGGGCAACACCTCCTGCGCCATCACGATCAACGTGGTCAGCACCACCAACGCGATCTACACCAACTGCACCACCGCCTTCACCCCGACCAACGCGGGCGCCAGCGCGGTGGCCTGCGGCACCCTGGCGGTTGGCAACGCGGCCAACTCGCCGCCCACCATCACCAAGGCCTTCGCCCCGGCGCAGGTCAACCCGAACGGCGCCAGCACCATGACGCTGACCATCACCAACACCTCGACCAACGGCGCCAGCGCGCTGGCGGTCACCGACACCTATCCCGCCGGCCTGATCAACGCCACCCCGCTGGTCGCCTCCACCACCTGTACCGGCGGCACGCTCACCGCCGCGGCCGGCGGCGCCAGCGTCGCGCTCTCCGGCGGCACGCTGGCGGCGGGCGCCAACTGTACCGTCACCGTCAGCGTCACCAGCGCCACGGCGGGCATCTACAACAACACCACCGGCACGGTCACCGCCACCATCAACGGCGCCACCCGCACCGGCGGCACCGCCAGCGCGGCGCTGGTGGTGAACAATGCCGCGACCATCGCCAAGGCCTTCTCGCCCACCACCATCACCTCGGGCGGCACCTCGACCATTACCTTCACCCTGACCAACCCGAACGCCACCGCGTTGTCCGCCGCCGCCTTCACCGATGCGCTCAGCGGCATGAGCATCGCCGCGCCCGGCGGGGCGGCCGGCGGCACCTGCACCAACGCCAACGCGAACAGCTTCACCACCGGCACCACCAGCCTGTCGTTCACCAACCTGGGCATTCCGGGCAACGGCACCTGCACGGTGACGGTGGTGGTCACCAGCAGCACGCCCGGCACCCTGCTCAACGCGACGTCGGGCGTGACCGTGGGCGGCGGCACCGGGCCGGTGTCGAACACCGCGAGCCTGACGGTCAACGCGCTGGCGCCGACGATTGCCAAGGCGTTTTCGCCGACCACCATCGCCTCGGGCGCGAACACCACGATGACCCTGACCTTGAGCAACCCGAACGGCGCGCCGCTCACAGGCATCTCGTTCACCGACGGCATGACCAACATGAACCTGGCGGCCATCCCCAACCTGGGCGGCACCTGTACCGGCGTGACCAGCCCGTCCACCGGCGGCGCCAGTTCGTTCACCGTCACCGGCGGCACGATTCCCGCGAACGCCTCCTGCACCATCACCGTCCAGGTCACCAGCACCACCGCCGGCACCTGGCCGAACGCCACTTCCGGGGTGAGCAGCAACGAGGCGCCCACGCCGGGCTCGCAGTCCAATACCGCCAACCTGACGGTGCTGCCCTCCGGGGTTGGCGTCAGCGGCACGGTGTTCAACGACGCCAACACCAACGGAACGCTCGACGGCGGCGAGACCTGGGCCGCCGGCACGCCGGTATTCGTCAACCTGATCAGCGGCGGGGTGGTGCAGCAATCGGTCGCGGTGGCGGCCGGCACAGGCAACTACAGCTTTGCCAGCGTGCCGACCGGCAACTACACCTTGATCATCGCCGCCAGCAATACCGCCACCACGGCGGCGGCGCCTTCCGGCTGGTTCTTCACCGGCCCCACCGACGGCACCATCAATACCGCGGTGGGTATCGGCGGGCTGACCGGCCTGAACTTCGGCCTGCGCAGCGGGCCGCGCATCACCGGCCGGGTGTTCCGCGACGTCGGCACCGTGCCGGCGGGCACGGCGGCCAACAACGGCGTGCTCGACTCGGGCGAGGCGCCGGCCAATCCGCAAACCGCCTTTACCCAGCCGCTGGGCATCAGCGGGGTCACGCTCACTCTGACCAACTGCGGCGCCACCATCTACGGCACCACCACCACCGACGCCAGCGGCGCCTACAGCTTCGCCACGCCCGGCGGCCTGTCCGCCGGCAACCCGCTGTGCGTGCTCGAGACCACCCCGAACGGCTACCTCTCCACCGGCGCCAGCGTCGGCACCACGGCGATCGTCTCCAACAATGCCAGCGTCACGGCGGTATCCGGGGTCAACTACAGCTACTGCCGCACGGGCACCTGCACCCAGCCGGCCGGCGCGGTGGCGCCCGCCGACGGACTGCGCTTCACCTACGCCGCCGGGGCCACCTACATCGACCTGAATTTCGGCGACGTGCCGGTCAATACTTTCGTGGCCGACCAGACCCAGCAGGGCCCGGCGGGCACCACGATCAACTATGCGCACACCTTCGTGCCGGGCAGCGTCGGTACCGTGACCTTCACCAGCGCGCGAGTGGCCACGCCGGCCGCCCCGGTCTGGAACGAAGTGATCTACCGCGACGCCAACTGCAACGCGGTGCTCGACGGCACCGAAGGCTCGGCGACCATCGACAACACGCCGATCGCGGTGGACCCGAACAGCACCACCGCGGGCGACCCGAGCGGGCGGCGCGTGTGCATCATCGTGCGCGAGTTCATTCCCGCCAGCGCGGCGGTCGGCGCGGTCAACAAGGCCACCATCAGCGCGGCCTTCACCTACGCCAATGCCAACCCGGCGCTCGCCGGCACGCTCACCGTGATCGACACCACGCTGTCGGGCAGCGCCACCGGCGGCGACGGCCTGCGCCTGCGCAAGGAAGTGTGCAACGTCACCACCACGGTGGCGCCCGGCTGTGTCGCCGCGCTCACCGGGGCGAACGCGGGCAACGGCTTCGCCGACAACAACGCCGGCAAGCCGGGCGACGAGCTGGTCTACCGCATCATCTACTCGAACGCGAGCAGCAACAACCTGACCAGCCTGGTGGTCAACGACGCCACCCCGCCCTTCACCGTGCGTTCCACCCTCACCGCGCCGGCCTACGCGGTCACCCCCGCCGGCCTGACCAACGGCAGCATCACCGCGCCGGCGGCGGGCGCCACCGGCGGCTTCAACTGGACCTTCACCGGCAACCTCACGCCGAATGCGCAGGGCGTGGTGACCTTCAACGTGCAGATCCAGTAGGCCCCGGTGTAGGCGGGCGCGGCTGGCGCGCCCGCTGGTCCCGGGTGGAACCGCGCGGGGATCGCGTGGTGGACGCGCAGTGCAGGCGCAGTGCACGCGCGGTGCACGTAAGGGAAGCGCGGTGGTGGAAACGCGGTGATGCGCGGCCCGGTCCGCGCGCCCGGTGCCCAGGCGTTAATTCGTGTCACACGACCGCGCACTTGGCATCAACTTTGTATACACTTCGTCTCTTTGCGCCGTGGGCAGCAGTTTCCGGCGCACGGATTGTTTTCCCATATTCAGGAGAAATGAAGATGATGCGATTCATGCGTGCCGCGCTGGGCGGCGTCCTGCTGGCGGCTGCCGCCATGCCGGCCATGGCCCAGGACACCAAGCTCAAGTTCACCCTGGACTGGCGTTTCGAGGGTCCCTCGGCGCTGTTCCTGGCGGCCGAGAAAAAGGGCTACTTCAAGGCCGAGCACCTGGACGTCACCATCGACGCCGGCACCGGCTCGGGCGCGGCGGTCACCCGCGTGGCCACCGGCGCCTATGACCTGGGCTTCGCCGACATCTCCGCGCTGATCGAATTCATCGGCAACAACCCCGGCGCGCAGGTCAAGCCGCAGGCCATCTACATGGTCTACGAATCGACCCCGGCGGCGGTGATGGTGCTGAAAAAATCCGGCATCAAGACCCCGGCGGACCTGAACGGCAAGACGCTCGGCGCCCCGGTGTTCGACGCCGGCCGCAAGGCCTTCCCGATCTTCGCGCGCGCCAACAAGATCGACAATTCGAAGATCGTCTGGAAGACCATGGAACCGGCGCTGCGCGAGACCATGCTGGCGCGCGGCGAGCTCGACGGCATCACCGGCTTCACCTTCACCAGCCAGATCGGCCTGATCGCGCGCGGCGTGAAGAACGAAGACATCACCGTGTTCAAGTACAACGACTTCGGCGCCGAGCTGTACGGCAACGCCATCATCGCCCACCCCAAGCTGCTGGCCGAAAAGCCGGAAGCGGTGAAGGGTTTCCTGCGCGCCATCAACCGCGCCATCAAGGACGTGATCGCCAAGCCCGACGCCTCGATCGCCTACGTCAAGGAGCGTGATCCGCTGATCACCGAAGCCACCGAACTGACGCGCCTGAAAATGGCCATCGAGTTTATCGACACCCCGGTGGCCCGCAAGGACGGCATGGGCTCGATCAACAAGCTGCGCTTCGACAACACCATCGACCGCACCGTGTCCGCCTTCGGCATCAAGAATCCGGTCAGCCCGGACGGCATCTTCAACTCGTCCTTCCTGCCGCCTTCCGGCGACCGCAAGCTGTAAGCGGGGCAGGGCGCCACGGCAGGGAGCCGCACCGCGGCGCTCCGCCGCGGCAAGTGTGGGGCAATGCGGGCAGGAGGCTTTGACGCCACCTGGAAAAGAGAAGAGCGAGAAAAGCCAAAAAGAAAAGCCGCGGCGCCTTCGGGCGCCGCGGCTTTTTGACGTGCAGCTTGTCTCCTTCTTCTTCTCCGCCTTGGTTTTATTCCTGCGGCCGGCGAGCCGTACAAATCCGTAACAAACCAAAAACCGGTGAGCAAACCGCACAAATTCCGGTGGGCGCGCACCGCGACGGTGCCAATTCAACCCAGCGGGGTGCATCATACCCCTGTTAGGCCAAGGTTGCTACATTTCCTGTCCGGACCGGCGCAATTCTTTTGCGCCGTCCGGCTTGCCGCGCTCCTACTTGCTCAGTTTCGGATCGGCGGGGGTGCCGCCCACCTTCATCGCCGACTTGCTGCGGTTGCTGGCGATGCCCAGTTCGATATTCAGGATGCCCGACAGGTTCTTGTCGGCGCTGACGCCGACCTCGCCGGTAACGCTGAGCAGGCCGGAGTTGGCGCGGATGTTCTTGATCTGCACCTTGGCGCCGCTGGTGTTGAGGTCGGCCGCGAAATCGGAAAAGCGCGTGTTGCCCGGGGTGATGGCGCCGGCCTGGCCGCTGCGCGCCAGGTCGATGTTGTTGACCGCCGGCTTGTTGACCACCACGCTGCCTTCGATCTGCGTGCTCTCGATCAGCTGCGCGAGGGATTGGGCGGACATGGTGACCTTCATCTTGTTGCCGTCCACCGTGCCCGACACCGGGGTGGCGTTGTAATAGGCCTGGGTGATGCTGCCGGTTTCCATCCCGCCGATATCGATGGTGCCACCGAATTTCCAGCCGCCGGTCCAGAACACGTCGCCGCTGCCGGTGGCGGTGCCACCGAAATGGGTCAGGGCGATGCTCTCGAAGCGGATGCCGTCTTCCTTGGCGATGCCCTTGGCGCGCAGGCTCTCCCAGGCGGTCTTCGGGCCCAGCGGCCAGGTGACGCCGCGCGACTCGAAATCGACGCTCCACCCCTTTTCCTCTTGGGCCAGGGTCAGCTGCGCCTTGCCCTCGGGCAGGGTGAAGGCGGCCTGCTTGACGATGCCGTCGGCCGCCAGCAGGGCGGTCACGTCCATCGGCGGCAGCGCTACCGGGGTGCCGGTGACGTTCAGGCCGATGACGCGCACCCGCTGCACCGTCACCGACACGCCGGCCGGCGGTTCCCGCAGGCCGGCGGCGATCAGCTTTTGCGCCTGCTGCAGGGTAATGGTCGCGCCGGCCACGTCGATGCTGTTCCAGATTTTCTTGTCGGCGGCCAGCGAGCCGGGGTCGGGCACCGCGGTGACGCGCGGCAACACGATATCGTCGATGCGCACATCGGTAAGCTTGAGCTGGGGCGGGAAGGGCTCGAACTTGGCCGTGCCGACCTTCACCGGCAGGCCCAGGCGCACGGTGGCCAGGCTTTCGATCACCAGCTTGTCGATCGGCATGAAGTACAGATAGCCGATGCCCCCGCCGATCAGCAGCACGATGAAAATGAGGAAGAACTTGCCCAGCGAGAAGCCGCTGCCGCCGCCGCGGCGGATCGTGACCTTGGACTCCTTGGCCAGGCGCTTGGCATCGCGTTCCGCGTCCTTCTTCGCCTTGGCCGACGCCTTGGCGTTTTCCTTTGCTTCCTTTTCCAGCTCGCGGCGCGCGTCCTTCTCGATGCTCTTTTTCGACGGTTCCTCGTCATCCAGGCCGGCCGACATGATCGAATTGCCGGTCATGCCGGTATCGGCGAAGGTGTCGGGACCGCCGCCGGCCAACGGCTTCAGGTCGACGCTCTCGACCCCGCCGGTGGCCGGCGCGCTGCCGAAGTCCAGGTCCATCGATGGCGGGTGGGAGGTGACTTCCTCGATCCGCGGGGTGAGGGCGGCGGTGTAGCGGTCCGCTTCCTCGGCGGCGCGGCGGTTCGCCTCGTCCGGGTTGGCGCGCGCGGCGGCTTCGCGGGCGCGGCGCGCCTCTTCCTCGGCTTCCTCGGCTTCGCGGCGGCGTTTTTCCTCGACGATGACGGCGCGCTTGGCTTCTTCCTCGCGGCGGCGCCTCTCGCGGCGATCGGCCTCTTCGCGCTCCCGTTTTGCGTCGGCGGCGCTGCGTTCGGTTTCCTCGGCTTCGCGGCGCTGCGCCTCTTCGCGTTCGCGGCGCTCTGCTTCCGCGCGTTCGCGCTGCGCCGCCTCGGCGGCCTCGCGCTGGCGTTTTTCCTCGGCGGCGGTGGCGCGTTTGGTCTCTTCCTCGCGGCGCGCCCGTTCGCGGCGCTCGGCATCCTCGCGCTCGCGGCGTTCGCGCTCGCGCGCCTCGGCTTCCTCGCGCAGGCGCTTCTCTTCGGCGGCGCGGCGTCCGGCTTCCTCGGCGGCCTTGCGGCGCGCCTCTTCCTCGGCGGCTTTGCGGCGTGCTTCTTCATCGGCGCGGCGGCGCGCTTCCTCGTCGGCCCTGCGGCGGGCCTCTTCCTCGGCCTTGCGGCTCGCATCTTCCTCGGCGCGCACGCGGGCCTCCGCATCCGCCCTGGCACGGGCTTCGGCGTCCGCCTTGGCACGGGCCTCCGCATCCGCCTTGGCACGGGCTTCGGCGTCCGCGCGGGCACGGGCGGCGGCTTCTTCCTCGCGGCGCGCGCGCTCGCGCGCTTCGGCTTCCTCGCGCTGGCGCTGTTGCGCTTGCTCGGCCTGGCGGCGCTGGGATTCCTCGGCGCGCGCCTGGGCGGCTTCCTCCTCGGCGCGCTGGGCGGCCAGGCGGCGTTCTTCAACTTCCTTCAGGGTGTCGGCCGAGGCGACCGGGGACAGGGCGGTGAAGTCCAGCTCGTCGAGCTCCTCGACCTTCATCGCGGTCGGGCCGCCCAGGTTGGGCATGATCGAGTCGGGACCCTGCTTGGTGACGAACTCGCGCACCAGGTCCAGTTCATTCAAGCGTTCAAGAATGGCGCGCAGACGCACAGGCGAGACGCGCGAGAGTTTTTCCTCGATTTCGCCGACGTTCGACTTGCCGTCCACCAGAATCAGCGTCTGGCGCTCATCGCTGGCCAGCTTGATGCTTTTTTTGCTGATTTCCAGCGAACCTTTGCCGGTCTTGGAATAGATGGTGCGCTTATCCATGCCTGCTACCGCTCCCCGTTGAACTTCTTGCCGGCGCACAATTTTCGTTGTCCGGCCTGGTGCCTGCCCGGTGCCTAAAGTGCGCCATTTGTGACGCTTTTTGGCAATATTCTGCGTCAAGGCGCCAATGTACGGCATGCACGCCTATTTAAGCAAGTATGACAAAGGAATATACCCCGAATTTACCTCCGTCCACCATCCTCTGTGCGAGCCTCCAGGCGAGCCTGTCCAGGCCCCGGTCTGTGACCTGCTTCCTCACGCCGGCACCGTGCCCCGGGCTAGAATGACCGCATGAACCAGCCCTTGTTCCCCGGCCTGGCGTTGCACCAGCCGCCGTCGCGACCCTTGTCCGTGCCCGAAGCCCTGGCCCTGGCGCGCGAGCACCTGCAGGGAAGTCGCCGCGCCGATGCCGAAGCCCTGTGCGTCATGGTGCTTCAGACCGAGCCGGAAAACCCCGACGCCCTGCACATGATGGGCCTGCTGGCCCACTTGGCCGGCCGCCAGGGCATCGCGCTGGCCCTGATGGAAAAGGCCGCGCGCCTCCAGCCCGGGGTCGCGCAGTTCCACTACAACATGGGCGTGGTCCTCGGCCTGCTGCGCCGCCCGGCCGACGCCCTGGTGTGCTACCGCGCCGCGGTCGCGCTGGACCCCCTATATCCCCACGCGATGGGCAACCTGGGCAATGCGGCGCTCGAGTGCGACCAGCTGGACGAAGCCCTCGCCGCCTACGACGCGGTCCTGGCGCAACACCCGCACGAGCCCAACTTGACCCTGGCGCGCGCCATCGCCCTGCTCGCGATGCGCCGCCTCGACCTGGCCGGCCCGGCGTTCGAGGCAGCCCTCTCCCTCGCCCCGGCCAGCCCGCGCCACCTTTGGGAGCAGTCCCACCACCTGCTCACCGCCGGCGACCTGGCGCGCGGCTTCGACCTGTACGAAGCCCGCTTCGCCGAGGGCATCGGCAGCAACGTGTGGGCCTACCCCTACCCCTTCCCGCGCTGGCAGGGCGAGCCCCTGGCGGGCAAGACCCTGCTGCTGCACGGCGAACAGGGCCTGGGCGACGAGATCATGTTCGCCTCGATCTACCCCGAACTGATCGCCGAAGCCGGGCAGGTGATCATCTGCTGCCAGCCCCACCTGGCCGCGCTGTTTCGCGACTCCTTCCCCGGCGCGCACGTCCAGGCGCAGATGCGCGCCGACGCCGACGGCTGGACCCGCCGCCCGGCCGACTGGCTCGCCGGCGCCCCGCGCATCGACTACCAGATCCCCTTCGCCAGCCTGGGCCGCCTGCGCCGCCGCACCCTCGCCGACTTTCCCGGCCAGGCCGGCAATCCGTCCGACGGCCCGCACGGCGCCTCGCATCACAACCCGTCCGACAACCCGCGCGGCTACCTGCGCCCCGACCCCGCCAAGGTGGCGCATTGGCGCGAGCAGCTATCGACCCTGCCCGGCCACTCCGGCCTGCCCGGTTTACGCATCGGCCTGTGCTGGTCCGCCAACCCCGCGATGCAGGACGCCTCCGCCGCGCGCCGGTCGCGCAAGAAGAGCCTCGCGCCACAGCAGCTCGAAGCCCTGTTCGACGTGCCCGGCGTCGCTTTCGTCTCCCTGCAAACCCGCGAAGCCGCCGCGCAACTCGAAGCCGCGCCGCCGCGCGTCCGCGCCCGCCTGTTCGACGCCAGCGCCGGGCTGAACGATTTCTCCGACACCGCCGCACTCATCGCCAACCTCGACCTGGTGATCAGCGTCGACACCTCCGTCGCCCACCTCGCCGGCGCCCTCGGCCGCCCGGTGTGGATCGCGCTGCCCTGGCAGCCCGACTGGCGCTGGCATGAAGGCGCCGATACCAGCGAGTGGTACCCCAGCGCCCGCCTGTTCCGCCAGGCCGCCCTGGGCGACTGGGACGGCGTGCTCGGCCGCCTGCGCGAAGCGCTGTCCCAACGGGCCGCGCCGCACGCGGCCCAGGTGCTCGCCCGGTCCCCCGCCGCCGGCGGCGTCCCCGCGTAAACGCGCGCCGCATCACCAACCACCGCGCGAACCATCACGTGAACCATCACGCGAACCATCACATGAACCACCGGCCACCCGCAAATAGTCTTATCCTGATCCCACTTACCCTCCATCGCTCCCGCCCGGCATGAACCTCACCCCGCCCACTTCCGCCACCCCCCGCGTGCGTCCCGCCGCCGTGGCCGGCCTGTTCTACCCCGCCGCGCCCGCCGAGCTGCGCGCCGAGCTGGCCACCCTGTTCAACTGGGGCGCGCAAGACAAAGCCACCCGCGAGGCGGCAGGTGAAGCCGCGCAAGCCGAAGCCCTCGTCCCCAAGGCCATCATCGCCCCCCACGCCGGCTACATGTACTCCGGCAGCGTCGCCGCCAGCGCCTACGCGCTCCTCAAGCCCGCGCGCGGCCGCATCAAGCGCGTCGTGCTGCTCGGCCCGGCGCACCGCGCCTACGTGCACGGCATGTCCCTGCCCGAAGCCACCGCCTTCGCCACGCCTCTCGGCGAAGTCCCCCTCGACCTGGACGCGATGACCCTCCTGCGCTCGCGCCTGCCGCTGAACGACCTGCGCGCCGCCCATGCCGGCGAACACGCGCTGGAAGTGCACCTGCCCTTCCTGATCGAAACCCTCGGCGAGGGCTTCAAGCTCGTCCCCGTTCTCGTCGGCGAAGCCTCGATCGCCCAGACCGTCGAACTGCTCGACACCCTGTGGGGCGGCGAGGAGACGCTGATCGTCGTCTCCACCGACCTCTCGCACTACCACCCCTACCGCGAAGCGATGGAACTCGACAACGGCACCATCGCCGCCGTACTGAACCTGCGCACCGACCTCACCCACGAGCAGGCCTGCGGCGCCACCCCCGTCTCCGGCCTGCTCGCCCTGGCGCGCCGCCGCGGCATGCGCATCGAACTCACCGATCGCTGCAACAGCGGCGACACCGCCGGCGACCGCGGCCGCGTGGTCGGCTACGCCGCCTTCGCCCTGTACGAAAACGACGGCAGCCACGCCGTGCTCCCCGAATGGTTCCCCGACGGCGGTGCCCGCGTGCTCCTGCGCCTGGCGCGCACCAGCATCAAGGGGGCGCTGGGCAACGACCCCTCGTTCGCCATGCACGCCGCCTGGCTCAAGGAACCCGCCGCCACCTTTGTGACCCTCACCAAGAACGGCGAACTGCGCGGCTGCATCGGCTCCCTCGAATCCCACCGCTCCCTCGCCGAAGACGTGCGCGGCAACGCCATCTCCGCCGCGCTTAACGACACCCGCTTCGCGCCCGTCACCATCGACGAGCTGCCCAGCCTGACCATCGAAATCTCCCTGCTCACCGCCCCGCGCCCCATCGTCTTCACCGACGAGGCCGACGCCCTGCGCCAGCTCAAGCCCGGCAGCGACGGCCTGATCTTCGAATCCGCCGGGCGCCGCAGCACCTTCCTCCCGCAAGTGTGGGAAGACCTGCCGCAGCCGCGCGACTTCCTCACCCAGCTCAAAAAGAAAGCCGGTTTCGAGCCCGGCTACTGGGCCGCCGACGTGCGCCTCTCGCGCTACGGCACCCTCAAGTTCAAGGAGTAGAGAACATGTCGTTCCCTGCACGCTGGTGGCACCCCCTCGAGGACGGCCGCGTGCAGTGCGACCTCTGCCCGCGCGACTGCAAGCTCCACGAAGGCCAGCGCGGCGCCTGCTTCGTGCGCCAGCGCGTGGCAGACGAAATGGTGCTCACCACCTACGGCCGCTCCTCCGGCTTCTGCATCGACCCGATCGAGAAAAAGCCCCTCAACCACTTTTACCCCGGCTCCAGCGTTCTGAGCTTCGGTACGGCCGGCTGCAACCTCGCCTGCAAGTTCTGCCAGAACTGGGACATCAGCAAGTCCCGCGACATGGACAAGCTGCAATCCCAGGCTAGCCCCGAAGCGATTGCCCGCGCCGCGAAAGCGTCCGGCGCCTTGAGCGTCGCCTACACCTACAACGACCCCGTCATCTTCGCCGAATACGCCATGGACACCGCCGCCGCCTGCCGCGACCTTGGCATCAAAAGCGTCGCCGTCACCGCCGGCTACATCCACGCCGAACCCCGCCGCGAGTTCTACGCCAAGATGGACGCCGCGAACGTCGACCTCAAAGGCTTCACCGACCGCTTCTACCAAAGCCTCTGCGCCGCCCACCTCGCCCCCGTGCTCGACACCCTCGCCTACATCAAGCACGAGACCGACTGCTGGCTCGAGATCACCACCTTGCTCATCCCTGGCGAAAACGACAGCGACGAAGAAGTGCGCGAACTATCGCAATGGGTGATGCGCGAACTTGGCCCCGACGTCCCCCTGCACTTCACCGCCTTCCACCCCGACCACAAGATGCGCGACAAGGAACGCACCCCCGCCGAGACGGTCAAGCGCGCGCGGCGTATCGCTATCGATGAAGGGCTGCACTACGTCTACACCGGGAATATCCATGACGCCGAGGGCGGGGCGACGTACTGCCCGGGGTGCGGGCAAAGCGTGGTCGAGCGGGATTGGCATGAGGTGGGCGGGCACTGCGTCAACGAAGCTTCGTGCTGCGCGAATTGCGGGACGCATATCGCGGGGCGGTTTGGGGAGTTTGGGAAGGCGTTCGGACGGCGACGTATACCCGTAACGATTGCCTGAGCAATGGCTATGGATGAATGTTCTGCCGCTGCCGATACCAGCGCAAGATGGAAACCGTATTGGATTTCACACGATAGCTGAAGCTATGGCCGGTGCCGGGCACCGCGTGTACCCGCCGCCCTGCGTGACCACTGATCGTTCCCAATTCAGGGTTCGATAAAATCAGGTTGATGCTTTTGAGCACGCGCGCCTCGAATCGCTCAGCGGTGAACGGATCTTCGTCCAAAATTCGAGTGACAGTCGCCTCATAGGCGGCAAGCGCCGCCCGCGACCACTCAAGCTGTTTTTTTGCGCTTGCGGGCATGCGCCGCTTCGATGAGCGCCCTCGATCTGTGCATCATCTCATCGTGGGGAATCCCGCCGTTCAGATCAATGTCGCGCTCCGCTTCGAGATTCTCTTGCACTTCCTGTTCCACAGCATCGAAGCCATCGCGCAGTACGAATTTGAGCATCGCCTTCGGCGAACGCCCGGCCATTGTCGCCAGACGCTCAAGGCGCTTCTGGTCTACCTTGGCGAGTGCCAGGGTTTCGGCTTGCGTGGATGCATTCATGACGGCGGATGATGGATGGTTCGTATTGCGATCATACTACTCTGGACCGTTGCAGAGAGACTCCGGGCTGGGTTGGCTACCTCCCAAAGGAAAGATAGTCCGGCCCGGATTGGCTCCGTGGTATCCCGCCGGCCAATCCGGTAAGCTAGCGCCGGCAATTCCTGAAAATTCTAGAACAACACGTTGCTGCCGCGCGGCTTCACCGCCTCTCTGCCGGGCAGCACGTCCAAGGAAGAGATAGGGCATGGAAGCGCAAGGAACCCGTTCCGAGTACAAGCGAAATCCTCAAGCGCGCGAGCAGCGCAGGCGTTGTTCTTTGGTCGAGTTTGTTTGTGCAATAGCGCTCGCCCTGGCTGTGTTTTCCCCGGACTCAAGGGCAAGCATCTGTTTCGTCTCCGATCCCGAGGAAGAACTTCAGCAATCGCAGCTGCTTTTTCTGGGTACGCCCTATTGGGTCAGTCCATTCTCCGATGTGGCCTATATCAAGGTGCACGAGGTCTACAAGGGCGTGGTGCCGGAGGGTCTCTTGAAAGTGAGGTATCGCGGCTACCGCTATCGCTCAAACCAACCTTCCACGTCTTTCGGGATCGGCTTTACCAAAGTCATCCGCGCTATGGTTCTTGAAGGCAGGCAAGGGCAGGAAGTTTTTGCCGATGCCTGCTGGCAATTCGCCGTCCGCTCGTTCCCGGAGGGTTGGCAGGAAGTATTTGCGCGCTATCGCAAGCAGCATGAGGCGCTGGTGGCAAAGGCCAGTTCACGGGCTTCGGACCCGGCAAGCTGGTACGCCCTCGCGGCCAGCGAAAGCGCCGCCCAGGATTGGCTCCAGTTGCAATCGACCGCCGCGTACTTGACGCGCTTGCAGCTCCGTTCCGCCGAACCATTGCTGCTACTCGGGACGAGCCTGGCAGGCCTGGGGCACTGGAACAAGGCCCTGCAAGCCTATCAGGCCGCCTTGGCATTGGCCCCGAAATCCATCAGCGCGAAAAAAGGGATAGAGCAGACACATATCGATCAAGGTCAATAGGCGAGGGTGCTCCGGAAAGTACCGACTTCGCCGGGACGCCGCTGTACGGTACAGGCTTCTCCCGAACTAGTGAGTCCGCGTTCGGAATTTCACTCGACCACGGCTCCCTTTTCTATGGGGCTGAACATGAGATTGTGAATCTTCTCAGTTGGAATCAAGGAAAATTTACAAGAACCCCAAAGTCCGAATTTCAAGGAAAGGCGCTGCAAGATTTTTTCAAGAGGAATTCGACGTTCGGAGTGAGCCTTATCAGACATCTCCGAAATTTCACCTTGGGAATAGTTAATCAATGGCCAATGAAATAAGAGAGAGGCTTTGTTCGTAATTGGCCGAGTGTGCAATCCACAGGACAATGAAAGTTATTTATGTCGATCTGGCAAAACGACTTCTCTGTATTGCCTACAGCGGAAATATTGACCTTAAAAGGGAAAGTTCCACTCAGGTTAGAGCAAGGTGATTCTTCTCGTCTCCGCGGCCTAATTGCCAAGGACGTTGTCCGTGGATTTTTGGGGCGGTTTGAACGTTGGAGGCCTGAGTTTAAGTCTTGGAACTCCGATTTACGCTGGTGGGGAAGTGAAGAGTCAGACCGTATTGACGTTTGGTTCAAGAACGATGGAATTGAATCAATAACGTTCAGAGTTGAGTTGCGGCGACTCGATATTCCATTCATTCAGCTAATGGTGGATTTTGCAAGGGAGACGTCTTGTATGATTTATTCTTTACATACGAGAGAACTTATCGAACCTGTTCGAGAACGTGTGCTCGGGCATCTTATTAAATCAAACGGAGTAAACGAAGTTTGGGATTTTCTGCGTGATCCGACCATGCTTATGGAAAGACGAAAGGCAAGTAAGGTATTCCTCAGCCATTCGTCCCTTGACAAGGCATTTGTTGGCAGACTTGCAATTGATCTTCGTGAAAAGAATGTCCCTGTTTGGTACGACAAATGGGAACTGAAAGTCGGGGACTCACTAACTGAGAAAATCTCTGAGGGAATTAGCGATAGCTCTTGGCTCGCTGTTGTCTTATCTAAGAACTCGGTATCGTCTCAGTGGGTAAAAAAGGAACTCAATGCGGCGCTAGCGATCGAATTGGAAAAAAGGAACGTGTTTGTACTTCCTATCATGCTGGATGATTGCGAAATCCCTGTATTTCTGAAGGACAAGTTATACGCGGACTTTCGAAGCACATATGAAGATGGACTTCATTCTTTGCTGGATCGACTGTTAGATACGCATGAATTCAGTTGATCATGGGAAGATTGGGCAGCCATCCCGCGGCGCTTAAAATGCCTAGGCAGACGGCTCGCGACGCTCCTAGGCAAAGGGTGCGTGCTCGAAATCTACTAGACATGGCCGAGGCAGTAAAAAGGGTAGTGCTCAAATACGTTCGAACATAGTCCTTTTTCCTTCGCTTTTTCTCCTAGAGGCTCGAGTGCTAATTCCAAACTACGGACCGCATCGTTTACTCCCATATGGAAGCGGCGAAAAGTTTCTCTTATCGTCGCAAGATGATGAGACTCGGCCATTCGGTATCACGTGCTTCTTGGAAGATGCTAGGGCTCGCACCAAGCATATATACGTAACGCTTGGTGAGGAGGCAGGCTGCCATACAACTTCCGGAGATGAAACTATTGACTTCTTCTTTAGCAAAAATGTCGAAGGACAAGTGATATCGGTGATGGCGGGTTGCTACAAGGCGGGTGCTGAAGAGGCTTTTAAGTTTGTCTATCCCCACGTACTGCAAATGCTGAGCAACTTAGCATTTCGCTTTCGGCGACCGATTGGCGTTTACGAGGTACGGGTACACGATAAGAAGAACTCAGCAACTTGGGGCATACCAGCGATTGCGCCGAGCAATCTTCCTGAGATCAAATTTCCGCTAGTAACGTTGTCAGAAACGCCTTTGAATTCGCTGGTGGCCGTTTTTCGTGAAGGTATGAACTCTGTAAGTCCGGCCGGCAGATTTCTCAATTACTACAAAATTCTCGAGGCCTACCCAAACTCTGGTCCATTCCAGTTAAGTCTCAAAAGCCTGAAAGAGAGAGGTCGAACGCGAAATATCCTCACGGTAACCCACGAAATGATGACTGGCGCGTATGTCGATAAGTATCACGCTGATTTCATTGGCAAACGAATTCATTGGTGCAGAGATCAATTGAGAAAGTGGCGCGATGTTCTTGCACATCCATTTCTGCAAGGCGATACCTATATCGATCTAGATTGCGTTGAACATCAGGCTACCTTGGCTGCTTATGCTGACTTAGTGGAGCGACTTGCAGCCTTGGTTCTGGAGGATGAATTTCGCCTTTGGGCCGAACTGAGCGGACGGCCAGATTTAGTACAGGCATCAGCATCGTATGTTGGTGCCTAGAGTAGAAATTGGCATTAGGTGCTGAAGAAGGTGAAGGGGGTATGGCGGATTTGATCGAGACGAGTACACAGCTAGTCTTCTTCAATCCGGGTAAGCTAGGCGTAGGAAATGCGGCAGTAGCGGAAAGCGTAGGCGCTGCTGGTCGATTGCATATACAAAAGGAAGCCAATGGCTGGCCCCCACGAAATAAACAATATGGCACTGTTCTGCGATTTCGAGAACGTGGCCATCGGCGTGCGCGATGCGAGTTATGCGCAGTTCGACATCAACAAGGTGCTGGAGCGGCTGTTGCTCAAGGGCAGTATCGTGGTGAAGAAGGCGTATTGCGATTGGGAGCGGTACAAGGAGTTCAAGAAGGGGATGCATGAGGCGGCGTTCGAGTTGATCGAGATTCCGCATGTGCGGATGTCGGGGAAGAATTCGGCGGACATACGGATGGTGGTGGACGCGCTGGACCTTTGCTACACGAAGGCGCATGTGGATACGTTCGTGATCATCAGCGGGGATTCGGATTTTTCGCCGCTGGTCTCCAAGCTGCGGGAGAACAACAAGCATGTGATCGGGGTGGGGGTGAAGGCTTCGACCTCGGACCTGTTGTCGGGAAGCTGCGACGAGTTCATCTATTACGACGACCTGGTGCGCGCGCAGGAGGCGAAGAAGGCGCGGGTGGCGAAGAAGGCGAGCGCGAGGGCGCCGGCCAAGGAAGCGGCGAAGGGCGCGAAGGAGCCGAAGGAGGCGGGCAAGGACGCGGCCAAGGAAGCGGCGAACGACGAGCCGAAGGAAGCCAAGGAGCCCGGTGCCGGCGCGGCGCGGCGCAAGCCGCAGAAGAGCGAGGAGGAAAAGCGCCAGGAGGGGCTGGACTTCCTGGTGGAGATCGTCGAGGAGCTGTCGAGCGCCGGCGGGGCGGAAGAGCGCATCTCGCCGTCGAAAACCAAGCACATCATGCAGCGCCGCAAGCCGGGCTTCAACGAAGCCTACTTCGGCTACCGCTCGTTCCGCGAGATGGTCGAAGACGCCGAGCGCGACAAGCTGCTGGCCATCGAGATCGACGGCAAGACCGGCAATTACCACATCCGCTATCCGGGGCAGAAGTAGAAGCAGCGGCGCGAAGACGGCACCCGCGCGGTGGCTGGCGGTACACTTGCGCCTCTGCCCAGAGAAATCCGTGCCAGCAGGAGGTTCGCATGATCAGCGCCAATCAACACAAGGAACACCCGCCGGTGCCCGTGCCCGGCCAGCCGGTCGAGCCGGACCGCTCCGACGGCCCGGCCACGCCAGTGGTGCCCAAGCAGCCGGATGAAGAGGAAGAGAGCGAGACGGTGCGGCGTTGAGGTGCTGCGGGTTCGCGAGGTTGCGCGGGCGGGTCGACTGAACCGCGTGGGGTTCTTGGAAGCTGATATAAGGTGCGTGGCCTCGGCCCGCGACCGGCGGGACCAGGAGTGCAAGAGGACCAGGGGATGATCGATCTGAAGCGGCCGCTTGGCTCATACGCCAAGGTGCAGGCCTGGTATGGGCGGTACATACGCAATCGCGCCGGCCAGCTGGCCAGCCCGCGCATCAAGGGCTTGCGCTACCTGAACCTGGGTTGCGGCCCGAACGGCAACGAGGCCTTCATCAACCTCGACTATTTCTGGCGGCCGCATATCGACCTCTGCTGGGATTTCAACGCGGGCCTGCCGTTCGACGATGCGTCGATGCAGGGGATTTTTTCGGAGCATTGCCTGGAGCATTTCTCCTTTCGCGACGGCCTGGCGCTGCTGCGCGAATGCCACCGGGTGCTCGCGCCCGGCGGGATCATGCGCGTGGTCGTGCCGGACGGGGAACACTACCTGCGCACCTATGTGCGGGCCCTGGAGGGGGACGCGGCGGCGCGCTTCCCGTTCGAGGCGGACAAGGGCTGGGACGGCTGCGACAGCCCGATCCTGCACGTCAATCGCGTCTTTTATACCGACCGTGAATCGCCTTTCGGCCATCAGGTGATCTACGACTATGCCTTGCTCGAAGTCCTGCTGCGCAAGGTGGGCTTTGCGTCGGTGAGCCGCGCGGAGTTCGGGCGTGGCGAAGACGCGACGCTGCTGATCGACACCGAAGGCCGGCGGCCGGAGTCGCTTTATCTGGAGGCCAGGCGCTAGCCGCGCAAGGCTTGACTTGCGCAACCGGTTTACTCATATGCACGCTCCCGCCATTGTTCTTGAACCCGCGTTTCTCGCCGATGCGGTAGCGCTTTTCGAGAAGTTGCAGGCAACTGTTGCCTGGGACGAGCGCATGAAGGCGCGCAAGACGGCCAGTTTCGGCGTGGCGTACAACTATTCGCAAATGTTCTACCCCGAGGTGCTGATGCCCGAGTCTCTTGCCTCGGTATGCGCGGCGATCGGGGAAGAGCTGGGCTTCGTGCCGAACAACTGCCTGCTCAACTATTACCCGGACGGCGCGGCTTCGATGGGGTTTCATTCGGATACCGCCACCGGGCTGGCCGAGGGTACCGGCGTGGCGATTGTCTCGCTGGGCGCCGAGCGCTCCATCGTGTATCGCAGCAAGCAGGACCAGACGGTGCGGTTTTCCTACCCACTGCCCAGCGGCTCGCTCCTGTTCATGTCGAATCAGCTGCAGGAGGAATGGCTGCATGCCATTCCGAAGGCGGGTGAGGTGGGGGAGCGGATCAGCCTTACGTTCAGGCGCATCGCTTCCGCGTAGTGGCGGCCGCGCCATTCCAGCACACGGCGGCTTGATCCGAGTGCCCCTGCCGGGCTTGATTCGCCCGGGGCAGGCGCGTATGTTTGTACACAAGGCCACGTGACTGGCTGGACGCTGCGTTGCGTCCGCATCCGCATTTCTCCCACTGGCGCTTCGGCGTCTTCTCTTCTCTTCTCTTCGATTCTCTTACGCGTCGTCGGACGTGGAGGGCATTGCCATGGATATTTGCCAAGCTTGGTTGCACGCCTGCGGCAGGCGCGAAACGGCCGTGGTTTACTGTGGTCTCGCGCGTGCGTCATGCGCTCGAGGAGGCGCATTTTGCCGATGCGAAAAAGTGCTGTCATCTATCGTTGTTTCGCGGGCGGGCTATTAATTTTGTCCTGGAGGGCTGGGCAAATTTTCGAAAGAAAGTCAGGTTTTGTTAGGGTGGGCCGGTCGAGCTTGCGATTTCATCCGTTGTTTTGTGGGTGGCCATTACGTTTGTCCTGAAGGTGGTTGCGAAACTTCCGGAAAAATGTCGGGTTTTGTCAGGGTGGGCCGGCGGATGTAGTGGAATGTAGTGGAATGTAGTGATTTCATCCGTCTTTTTGTGGGGTGGTACGAAGACGTTTGTCCTGGCCCCGGTTTTGAATTTCGCGAAAAATGTTGGGTTTTGTTGGGGTGCTACGACGTTTGTCGTAGCCGCGCTGCGCCAGATTTGCGAAAAATGTCGGGTTTTGTCGGGTTGGGATTGCCGGAGCGGCCGCGCACCGTGATTTACCGTGGTTTTGGGGGTGAAGGCGGTTTGCAAAAAACGGGTGCGTACAATAGCGCCAACCTTTGCACACACGGCGCGACGCAAAACGGGCGTGCCGCCCCTTATGGAAATAGTCTTGCTGTTCGCGCTGATCCTGCTCAACGGCTTGTTCGCGATGTCGGAAATCGCGCTGGTGACGGCGCGCAAGGCGCGCATGCAGGCGCTGATCGACGCGGGGGATAGCGGGGCGATCACGGCGGTGGAGCTGGGCAGCGAGCCGACCAAGTTCCTGTCGACGGTGCAGATCGGCATCACCTCGATCGGTATCCTGAACGGGATTATCGGGGAGGGCGCGCTGGCGCAGCCGCTGGCGGTGTGGATCGCGCGTTTCGGGCTGGAGGCGAAGGCGGCGGGGTATATCGCCACGGCGATCGTGGTGATCGGCATCACGTATTTCTCGATCGTGCTGGGCGAGCTGGTGCCCAAGCGGCTCGGGCAGTTGAGCCCGGAGGCGGTGGCGCGCATGGTGTCGCGGCCGCTCAAGCTGCTGGCGTTGGTGACGCGGCCGTTCGTGCGCCTGCTGGCGGGGTCGACGGATTTCTTGCTGAAGGTGCTGGGGGTGCGCGAGCGGGCGGCGCCGGAGGTGGAGGACGAGATCCACGCGCTGATGCGCGAGGGGACCGAGTCGGGCGAGGTGGCGCGCAGCGAGCAGGAGATGGTGCGCAATGTATTCCGGCTCGATGACCGGCAGCTCGGCTCGCTGATGGTGCCGCGTTCGGAGATCGTGACGCTCGACGCGAGCCGGCCCTGGGAGGAGAACGTCAAGCGCATCGAGGAGGAGGACCATACGCGCTTCCCGGTGCTGCGCGGCGGCTGGCACGACGTGGCGGGGGTGGCGAGCGCGCGCGGCATGCTGCGCCGCCTGATCCGCGGCGAGAAGCCGGACCTGGAGCATGTGAAGCTGCCGCCGCCGGTGTTCGTGCCGGAGAGCCTGACGGGGCTGGAACTGCTGAAGAACTTCCGCGAGACCGGTACGCAGATGGCGTTCGTGATCGACGAGTATGGCGAGGTGCTGGGCATGGTGACCTTGCGCGATGTGATGGAGGCGATCACCGGCGAGTTCACGCCGCGCAATGTGGAGGAGTCGTGGGCGATCCGGCGCGACGATGGTTCGTGGCTGCTCGACGGGCTGATCCCGATTCCCGAATTGAAGGACCGGCTCTCGCTGCGCAATGTGCCGGAGGAAGAGAAGGGCGGCTACCACACGCTGTCGGGGATGATGATGCTGCTGCTCGGCAAGCTGCCGCAGACCACCGACAAGGCGGACTGGGACGGCTGGAGGTTTGAAGTGGTGGATATCGACGGCAAGCGCGTCGACAAGGTGATGGCGAGCCCGCTCGAGGAGTCAGGGGCGTCGGACCCGGAGATGGGCAAGCGGGGGTGAGGGTGGTGAGAGTGGGATGCTGCTGATTGAGGCGCTGCTGAGGTGGTGCTGGTGACGTGACGATGGTGATGTAACGATGGTGATGAGGGTGCTGGTGACGTGGTGCCGCATTGATGGATGTGGCCGGAAGCGGCACCGGTGATGCGATTTGGAGTGATGGCCCGGCATTTCGTCGCGGACTGGCGACGGATGGAGGCGCGCAGCAAGCGAGGTGCCTGCCGGGCGCGGGGAAGGCGCGTTGCGCACCGTCTCTCGCCTCACCGCTCCGGTTCGCGTTGCGCTTGCCGAAACGCGCGTGCGCTGCGCGGTTTGCCTCTGACCTTACCCTGCTTCGTCCTTGGACAGGCCCGGGACGAGATGGGGTGAGGAGCGAAGCTTCGGCCTTTTGGTGGCCCCGCGCGCAAATTGCGAGGCACCGGCGCATGCAACCGATGGTGTCGCGAGACGCGACCTTGGCAAGTCGCACTTGCCAAGCAGGCGCGGGCTGTGAGACGATTATGTCATTGGCATAGGTTGTTCCGTCCTGGCCAATGCGCTTGACCGGAGCGGGCTCAACCCAAGGCTGCTTCCGGTTCCGCCTCAAACACGCGCGGCCTACCGTCTCCCCGCGCCCCGTGATCAACAACATCAAGAGGGTCTCCCCATGTCTTTGCAACGTTTGTCCTTGCCGCGCTCCCTGCAGCGCCTTTTCCTGGTTCTCGCGCTGTGCCTGTTCGCCGCCGCGCCCGCGCATGCCAAGCGCGGGCTGATGCTGATCAATACCGGCGACGAGCTGTTCGAAGTGGCGTCCTTCCCCGAGGATGTGATCAAGGATATCCCCAAGGCCAGCGGCGCCAAGGTGGGCTACAAGTGCAACCACTTCGGCGTGTTCTGGGCCGATGTGTGGACCTGGGATTGCAAGATGGTGGCGATGCTGGACGAGAACAGCTACGCCGATCTGCCGGGCGACATCGCCACGCGCCTGGCGGGCGATGAGCAGTTCTCGCTGAGCCACGCCAAGCGCGGCTTCTGGAACCACTATGCGTTCTGGGTGCTGATCGCGGCGGTGGTCGCCTTCTTCGGCTGGGGCATGCTGCCGGGGAACAAGAAGAAGGAAACCGACGAGGCCGACGCGCAGCCGGCGTAGATGGCAAAAGCGCGGCACAAGCACGGAAGCGGCGCCGCATCCATGCAGCGCCGCCGGTTGAATCGCTCTTCAAGCAAGCAGCGCGGCAACAGCAGGCAGCAAGCGGCGCGCCCGACTTCCGGTTTTCCTACAGGAAGTTCGGCGTGGCGCGGACAGCGATGTCGCCATGCGGTCGGTAATCTGGGACCTCGGAATCAAACATGAGGAAAGGACTTACCATGAACATCAAACATATCGCTTCCGCCCTGGTGGTCGGCGCCCTGGTGGTGCCGGCCGTGAGCTTCGCCGCCGATGACGGCGCGAGCACCAGCTCCAAGGCCAGGACCGCGGTCAAGGACTCGGTGATCACCACCAAGATCAAGGCCGAAATGGTCAAGGACAAGACCGTGTCCGCCACCCACATCAAGGTCGATACCAACGACCAGGGCGTGGTCTCGCTGTCGGGCAAGGCCAAGAGCCAGGCCGAGGCGGACCGCGCGGTCGCCATCGCCAAGGGCGTCAAGGGCGTGACCGACGTGCAGAACAACATCGAGATCGCGACCAACTAACTAAGGCTGGCGTGAGGTTGGTGTGATGCGGCCCCGCGCAGGCGGGGCCGATGCTGGAATGAAGCAGCAGAGTGCCGGTGGCGCGCGAGCGCCGCCGGCGCTTTGTCGTGCGTGGGTTGCGCGCCGGTTGCGTGTCCGTACGCTTCGTATGGACATGGATGAGCGGAGCAAGCGCATCGGCTGCATGGCCGTGCGATGCTTCGTGGAAAGATGAAGAACAGCTCGGCCGGTCGACGCCTCTTTCGGAGGATGAGGGCCGGCGCCGCCGGAGCACGCCTCCTTCAGAGAACAAGGGCAAGCATCGCCGGGGCATGCCTCATCCCGGGCATGCCTCCTTCGGAGAACGGGAAGTGCACCGTCCGGGCGGCGCTTCTTCCGGGGCATGTGGCGCATTCCCCCTTGCGGGTGGCCACATCGCATATCATCTCCGCTTCAAGAGGCGGCCTGCATTGCAGTGATGCCGACAATCAAACCGAGGAGACGATCTTGTTCCATCCCCACGCCTGGCGCGGCGTTGCCACCGCCATCGCCCTGGCCACGCTGTCCCTGTTCGGCGCCGAGGCGCGGGCGCAGGACTATCCCAACAAGCCGATCAAGCTGGTGGTGCCCTACCCGCCGGGCGGAGCGACGGATGTGATCGGCCGGGTGATGGCGCAAAAGCTCTCGGGCGCGCTGGGCCAGCAGGTGGTGGTGGACAATCGCGCTGGCGCGGCCGGCAGCATCGGCGCGGCGGCGGTGGGCAAGTCGGCGCCTGACGGCTATACCCTGCTGATGGGCGCGCTCACCAGTCACGCGATCAGCGCGGTGCTGTACGGCGCGCAGGCAGGGTTCGATGTCGAGAAGAGCTTCACGCCGGTATCGATCGTCGGCACCGTGCCGCTGGTGTTCGTGGTCAACCCGAACGTGAAGGCGAACAGTCTCGCCGAGCTGATCGCGCTGGCCAAGGCGCAGCCCGGCGGCATCACCTGCGCCTCGGCGGGCAACGGTTCGCCGCAGCACCTGGCCTGCGAGCTGTTCCAGCGAGTGGCGGGCGTCAAGCTGCTGCACGTGCCCTACAAGGGCAGCGGCCCGGCGATGACCGACCTGGTCGGCGGCCAGGTGCAGACCATGATCGAGACCGCGCCGTCGGCGCAGAGCTTCATCAAGTCCGGCCAGTTGCGCGCGCTCGCCACCACCACCGCGCAGCCGGTCGGCACCCTGCCGGGTATTCCCACCGCCGGGCAGGCGGGGCTGAAGGGCTTCGAGGTGTACTCGATGTTCGGCATCGTCGCGCCCGCCGGCACGCCGGCGCCGGTGATCGCCAGGCTCTCCGGCGCGCTGAAAGGCATCCTCGCGCAGCAGGAGGTCAAGGACAACCTGCTCGCGCAAGGCGCGGCCGCCACCTGGACCACGCCGGAAGAGGCCGCGCACGCGATCCGCGACGAGAGCGCCAAGTGGGCGCGCGTGGTCAAGGAAGGTAATATCAAGGGCGACTGAAGTCCGTCCGAACGCCGGTCCGAAGACCTGTCCGTTTCGCCATGGCAGCATGGCGATAGCGCGCCGCGCGCCACCGCCATCCTGCCACCTTCCGCCCGCGCCGTGACCGGCGCGGGCACCGAATTGCTTCCGATGAACCCCACGCTCTCGCGCCGCGCCGCCTTCCTGCTGTTCGCCACCGTCATCTTCGCCTGGGGCTTCAACTGGGTGGTGACCAAGCTGATCCTGCAAAGCGCGACACCGCTGTGGACCATCGCGATCCGCTCCGGCATCGCCATCTTCGCGCTGCTGCCGCTGCTGCTGTTCACCGGCAACTTCGTGCTGCCCAGGCGGGCCGACCTGCCGGTGGTGGCCAGCATCGCGGTGCTGCACATGACGGCCTACGCGGTGCTGGTGGCGCTTGGCATCTCGATGATCCCGGCGGGCCGCTCGATCGTGCTCGGCTACACCACGCCGCTGTGGGTGGCGCCGGGCGCCATGCTGTTCCTGCGCGAGCCGATGACGCGCTGGCGCAGCGCCGGAGTCGCGCTCGGCGTGGCGGGCTTGGCGCTGATGTTCAACCCGCTCGCCTTCGACTGGAGCGACCATCGCGCGCTGCTCGGCAACGCGCTGATCCTGCTCGCGGCGGTGGCGTGGGCGGCGAGCATCCTGCACGTGCGCGCGCACAAGTGGGTGTCCTCGCCGTTCCAGCTGGTGTTCTGGGAGGTGCTGCTGGCCACCGCGCTGCTGGTGGTGCTGGCCTTCATCTTCGAGGGAGCGCCGCGCATCCGCTGGAGCTGGCAGGTGGCCGGCCTGTTCCTCTACGGCGGGGTGATCGGCGTGGCGCTGGCCTACTGGGCGATGGCGATGGTCAACCGCAGCCTGCCGGCGGTGACCACTTCGCTGGGCATCCTCGCCACCCCGGTGGTGGGCGTGCTCTCCGCCGTGGTGGCGCTGCACGAGCCGGTCAGCCTGCCGCTGCTCGGCGCGATGCTGCTGATCGGCGGCGGTATCGCGCTGGGAACGCTGGAACACTGGAAGCGCTAGACCGCGCCGGGGCATTGGCGATGGTTCGGCGGCGCATCGCCGCCCCGGTCACCTGACTCTACGCCGCCGCGACGCTCGCCGGCATGCCGGGCACCCGGTTCATCTCCCATGCGATCTGCGCGGCGCGCTCGCGCAGCGGCTCGGCGTAGCGTTCGGTGGCGGTGCGCAGGTCCAGCGCGGAGGAGAAAAAGATCAGGGTAAGGGTGCCGTACAGCCCACCGTCGCTTGTCAAGATAGGCGCGGCGATCGAGGAAGTCTTGCCCGGCGACTGGGTGCAGGGGTTGCGCTCGAGTGTGGCATAGCCCTGGCGGCGGCACTGCTCGATCTGCGCGCGCAGGCGCGGCAGTTCCAGCGGCACGATGCCGGGCGCGGCAAAATCGCGCAGGCCGGCGAGGACTGCTTCGCGCTCGCCGTCGGGGCAGTAGGCCAGGTAGGCCAGGCCCGAGGCGCTGCTGGTGATCGGCAGGGTGTAGCCCGGGTAGACATTGTTGAAGGTGAGCGAAGTCAGCGCGTGGGTGGAGTCGCACACCATCATCCATTGCCCCACCCGGGTGACCAGCGAGACCGGCCAGGACCAGGCCTGCTGCGCGGCCAGCAGGTGCGGCCGGGCAACCGAGACCAGGTGCGTGGGGCCGCGCGCGCCGCAGGAGAGCGTGTGCACCAGTTCGGTCGGGCGGTAGCGCTTGCGGCCGGGCTCCAGTTCGATCATGCCCTGCTGCGCCAGGGTCTGCACCAGGCGGTAGGCGGTAGCGTAGGGCAGGGCGACCGCCCGGGCGATCTCGGCCATGCTGGCCGACCCCTCGCGGTTGATCACCTGCAGGACGGCGATGCTGCGGCCGACGGCGCGCACTGAATCGAGAGCGCCGGCTTTATCCGGCGCATTGTCGAGGGCGCGGTTTTTGTCCGGCGCATTGCTGATGGGCATGGCGTCATCCCAGGGAAATACGGACGTGGTGTCCTAGTGTATTCCGTTAAGCAAGGTCTGTGCGCGGTTGGGGCTGTTGGAGAGGGCCGGTACGCCGATGGCGCATCTGGGGCTGACCAGTTTACAGGGCCAACGTTTGGAGATTGATGCCCTTCGATCCGGTCCGCGCCCGAAAATGTATCCGGAGCAGGCGCTACAATGGCGCTCACCGCAGCATCCGCTCCGCACCCTTCGTCCCCCCGTGCATCGCACGGGACCCAAACGCAAAATCACCCATGACCCACTTCATCATCATCCGTCACGGCGAGACGCTGTGGAACCGCGAGCACCGCATCCAAGGCCAGCTCGACTCCGGCCTTTCGCCCACCGGCGTCGCGCAGGCCGTCGCCGTCGGCCGCGCGCTGCAGGGGCAGGGCGTGCAGCGCCTGATCGTCAGCGACCTCGGGCGCACGGTGCAGACCGCCACGCCGATCGCCGATGCTACCGGCCTGAAGATGGAACTGGATGCGCGCCTGCGCGAGCGCCACTTCGGCATCTTCCAGGCGCTTACGCCCGAAGAAATCCAGCAGCGCCATCCGGCCGAGTATGCGCACTGGCAGGCGCGCGACCCGCACTTCGCGATGCAAGGCGGCGAGAGCCTGATGCAGTTCCGCGCGCGCTTGTCAAGTTGCCTGGAAGAGATCGCCGCCACCGGCGTGGAGAGGGTGGCCCTGGTCACCCACGGCGGCGCGCTCGACGCGCTGTACCGCATCGCCACCGGCACGCCCTACAGCACGGCGCGCGACTGGCCGCTGTCGAACGCCAGCATCAACGACATCGTGATCGAGAACGGCGCCTGGCAACTGCGCGGCTGGGGCGAGATCGCCCACCTGACTTCCACCGAAGACGACTTTGCGTAGCGCGCGCTTGGCGTGAACGCGGCTGGGCGTGAACGTGCCTAGCCAAAAATGAGAGCCCCCCGGCTTTGCCGGGGGTATTTTCTGCAAGCGTGATTGGCACGCGCGTGGCTCTCACGGCATGCTGCGCTGCCGCGCGCGGCGCTTCGCGCAATGCCGCGGGCGCTGAGGGTTTCGCGTCAGTAAACGCGCGCGACGCGGCATCGGCTGGGCATCTGCACTATGCAGGAAATCGCGCCGCCCGGAGGCGCCGCGCCACGCGCCTTTGCAAGGCCGCGTAAGTGTTTCCTTGAGAGAGAAAATTCTTGCCAGCAGCGGTTTTTTTGTTGCTAGTATCACGCATCACTTCCACATATTCCGCTGTTCGCGAAGTGCGTCCAAGCTGGCACGCGTGACGCGAAAGGGGAATGGTCAAGGGGAGTAGCTTGGGGCGCGGGGCCTTGCGTGTTGCGCGGGGTCCGGCCTTGGCAGGGTCGTCAATACGGGCAGCGAGCGAACCTCGCGCCCCGGCCCTGCCGGCGGGACGCGCGGGCCATGCCACTGGCGGCCCGCGGAGCGTGAAGCAGGTTCACGCACGTTGCGCGAGCGAGACCTTGGCGGCTTGTTGCGGCTGGCATCGGGGCTCGCGCTCCCCCTTTGTCCGGCGCACCGGCCGCTGGGTTCTCGTCAAGGCACGAGCGCGCGAAAGGCACCCCCTTGGATATCTTCTCGATGCAGTTCCTCTACGCGCTGGGCGCGATCATCATGATCGACCTGGTGCTGGCCGGCGACAACGCCGTGGTGATCGCCCTGGCGGCGCGCAACCTGCCCGATGCACTGCGCAAGAAGGCCATCATCTGGGGCACCGCGGGGGCGATAGTCGTGCGTTCGGCGATGACCGTGGCGGTGGTCTGGCTGCTCAAGATCCCCGGCCTGCAGGGCGCGGGCGGCCTGCTGTTGATCTGGATCGCCGTCAAGCTGCTCGCGCCGGCGGGTGACGAAGGCGAAGGCGAGCACGCTTCCGCGATGAGCTTCTGGGGCGCGATGCGGACCATCGTGATCGCCGATGCCGTGATGGGCCTGGACAATGTGCTGGCCGTGGCCGGCGCCTCGCACGGCAACTATCTGCTGGTGATCCTGGGCCTGTTGATCAGCCTGCCCATCGTGGTATGGGGCAGTACCATGATCCTCAAATGGATCGACCGTTTCCCCATCATCGTCTACGCCGGTGCCGCCGTGCTGGCCTGGACCGCCGCCAAGATGGTGGTCGAGGAACCGCTGCTCGGGGAATTCCTCGCGCCGGTGGCCGGCTGGAGCTGGCTGATCATCGCCGCCGTGGTGCTGGCGGTGCTGGGCACGGGCTACTACCGCAACCTGCGGGCCAAGCGCGGCGCGCCGATCACGGGCGTGACCGATGTGCCGGCGGGGCCGGTGGACCTGCTTGCGCCCGCGATCGCCACCGAGCCGCCGGTGGAAGAGACCGCCGGCGGCAGGCCCGCCGTGCGCCACATCCTGCTGCCGGTGAACGACACGGCAGCCGCGCGCGCCGCCTGCGCGCAGGTGATCACCGACCTGCGCAATGTGGAGAACGCGCGGGTGCACGTGCTGCACGTCGCGCCGCGCATGCCGCGCCACGTCACGCGCTTCCTCGATGCCGATGCGCGCAAGCGCTGGCTGGAACAGCGCGCCGGCGTGGCGGTCGATCCGGTCATCGCGAGACTCGCGGCGGCGCGCATCGACCACCAGGTGCACGTGCGGACCGCGCGCGGCGTGGCGGGCGGCATCGTCGCGATGGCGCGGGAACTGAAGTGCGAACGCATCGTGATCGGCGCGGTGCGCAAGAGCGACATCGTGCGCCTGTTCACCGGTTCGATCACCGGCCGCGTGCTGGCGCGCTCGGCGGTGCCGGTCGAGGTGGTGCTCGACGGCGAGGCGTCGCTGATCACCCGCATCGGCGTGCCGGCGGGGGTGGGGCTGGCGATGTTCGCCTTGCTGCTTGAGGTGGACTAGGCAAAAAGCAAACCGCAAACCGCTCCGGTGTTGCCGGGGCGGTTTGCGTTTTGGGGCCAGCTTATGGGACCAGCAATGGGCTCCATAAGGGCCGGTGCTACAATATGTAGTAGTCGCATGCCCACGGCATGGCAGCAGCAGCCCGCGCGCGACCCTTCTGAAACCGCACCTTTGCCCCGCGTTTTGCGCAACGAGGCCCGCGCTCCGGCGCCGGTGCTCCTCCTTACCCGGACTTACCCCATGTTCAGCCGCTCGCTCACTCTCAAAACCGCCGATCCCGAAATCTTTGCCGCTATCGAGAAGGAAAACGGCCGTCAGGAAGACCATATCGAGCTGATCGCCTCCGAGAACTACACCAGCCCGGCGGTGATGGAAGCGCAGGGCTCGCAGCTGACCAACAAGTACGCCGAGGGCTACCCCGGCAAGCGCTACTACGGCGGCTGCGAATTCGTCGACATCGCCGAGACCATCGCGCTGGACCGCGTGAAAAAACTGTTCGGCGCCGAAGCGGCCAATGTGCAGCCCAACTCCGGCTCGCAGGCCAATCAGGCCGTGTACATGGCGGTGCTCAAGCCTGGCGACACGGTGCTGGGCATGTCGCTGGCGATGGGCGGCCACCTGACCCACGGCTCGCCGGTCAACGCCTCGGGCAAGCTGTACAACTTCATTTCCTATGGCCTGGACGCCAAGGAAGACATCGACTACGACCAGGTTGAAAAGCTCGCCCGCGAGCATAGCCCCAAGCTGATCGTCGCCGGCGCCTCGGCGTTTTCCCTGGCGATCGACTTCGAGCGCTTCGCCAAGATCGCGCGCGACAACAACACCCTGTTCATGGTCGACATGGCCCACTACGCGGGCCTCATCGCCGCCGGCGAATACCCGAATCCGGTGCCGTTTGCCGACTTCGTCACCTCCACCACCCACAAGAGCCTGCGCGGCCCGCGCGGCGGCTTCATCCTGATGAAGGCCGAGCACGAGAAGATCATCAATTCGGCGATCTTTCCCGGCATCCAGGGCGGCCCGCTGATGCACGTGATCGCCGGCAAGGCGGTGGCGTTTGGCGAAGCACTCAAGCCCGAGTTCAAGACTTATGCGAAGCAGGTGAAGGTCAATGCCGATGCGATGGCCAAGACCCTGATCGCGCGCGGCCTGCGCGTGGTCTCGGGCGGCACCCAGTCGCACGTGTTCCTGCTCGATTTGCAAGCCAAGAAGATCACCGGCAAGGACGCCGAGAATGCCCTGGGCGCGGCGCACATCACGGTCAACAAGAATGCGATCCCGAACGATCCGGAAAAGCCCTTTGTCACTTCCGGTATCCGCCTGGGTTCGCCGGCCATGACCACGCGCGGTTTCGGCAAGCTTGAAGCCGAGCAGGTCGCCAACCTGATCGTCGACGTGCTGGAAGCGCCGAACGATGAAGCCAATCTCGCCCGCGTGCGCGAGAAGGTCGGCGCCCTGTGCGCCCGCTTCCCGGTGTATGGCAAGTAAGCACCAGACACACGGAAACCAGACCACCCGATGCGCTGCCCCTTCTGTAGCCACGCCGACACGGCTGTCGTAGACAGCCGCGAGGCGGACGAGGGGGCGGTGATCCGCCGCCGCCGCCGCTGTCTCGCTTGCGACAAGCGCTTCACCACCTATGAGCGCATCGAGCTGCGCATGCCGGTGCTGGTCAAGCGCAACGACGCGCGGGTCGATTACGACCGCGAGAAGCTGCGCTCCTCCTTCAAGCTGGCGCTGCGCAAGCGCGACGTGTCGTCCGACAAGGTGGACGATGCGATCGGCCGCATCGAGGAGCGCCTGATCGCCCTGGCCGAGCGCGAAGTGCCGACCCACAAGGTGGGCGAGCTGGTGATGCGCGAGCTCAAGAAGCTCGACAAGATCGCCTACATCCGCTTCGCCTCGGTGTACCGCAGTTTTGATGATCCGGAAGAGTTCGAGGAACTGGTCTCCGAGCTCTCGCCGATCAAGCGGCCCAAGCGCACCTAGTACCGTGACCCGAAGATTTCGACACATGAAAGCGCGCCTTCGGCCTCATGGCGTTGTTGTAAATCCTCGCCATAGCTACGGCTATGGCTGCGGTTTGCGCCTAGCCCTGAGGCCGAATCCATCGCTTTCATTATGCGTCGAAACCTCCGGGTCACGGTACTAGCACGCTCTGGCGTAGCATGGCGGCTCGCCAACGAGTTGCCCGTATCCCCCAGGACCCATGTTCACCGCCCAGGACCAGACCTTCATGCAGCGCGCGCTCGAGCTGGCCGAGCGCGGCCTGTATACGACCACGCCGAATCCGCGGGTCGGCGCGCTGATCGTCAGGGATGGCAAGATCATCGGCGAAGGCTGGCACGAGCGTGCCGGCGAGCCGCATGCGGAAGTGAACGCGGTGCGCGACGCCAAGGAAAAGCATGGCGCCGACGCCGTCAAGGGCGCCACCGTCTACGTCACGCTCGAACCGTGCAGCCACCACGGCCGCACCCCGCCCTGCGCCGACCTGCTGGTGCGCGAAGGCGCGGGCCAGGTGATCGCGGCGATGGAAGACCCCAACCCCGAAGTGGCCGGCCGGGGCTTCGCGCGCCTGCGCGATGCCGGCATCGACGTGCGCTGCGGCCTGATGGAAAACGACGCGCGCGAGCTGAACATCGGCTTCGTCTCGCGCATGACCCGCGGCCTGCCCTGGGTGCGCCTGAAAGTGGCGGCGAGCCTGGACGGCAAGACGGCGCTCACCAATGGGCAAAGCCAGTGGATCACCAGCCCTGAAGCGCGCGCCGACGGGCACGCCTGGCGCGCCCGCGCCTGCGCGCTGCTCACCGGCATCGGCACGGTGCTGGAAGACGACCCGCAACTGAACGTGCGCGAAGTTGCAACCAAGCGCCAGCCGTTGAAGATCATCATCGACAGCCGCTTGCAGACCCCGCTGGAGGCGCGCATCCTGGAGGGCGGCAATGTCCTGATCGCCTGCGCGGTGGAGGATAATGAGGCGCGTGTCCGCCTGGAGGCGAAGGGCGCGGAGATCGTGGTGCTGCCCAACCCGAACGGCAAGGTCGAACTGATGGACCTGCTGCGCGAGCTGGGCCGCCGCAAGCTCAACGAGATCCACGTCGAGGCCGGCTTCAAGCTGAACGGTTCGATGCTGCGCGAAGGCTGCATCGACGAACTGCTGCTGTATCTCGCCCCCAGCATCATCGGCGACCAGGCGCAGGGCATGTTCAACCTGCCGGCGCTTGCAAACCTGGAAGGGCGCACCCAATTGAAGCTGCACAAGGTGAGCCAGGTCGGCCCCGACCTGCGCATCCTCGCCCGTACTGCATAGGAAGACGCATATGTTCACCGGTATCGTCGCGGCGGTCGGCCGCATCGGCAAACTCGAACCCCTGGGCGGCGCGGACGCCGGCCTGCGCCTGAGCATCGAAGCGGGCGCGCTCGGCCTGGCCGACGTGGTCCTGGGCGACTCGATCGCCATCCAGGGCGCCTGCATGACGGTGGTGGCGATCGAGAGCAACAGCTTCGCCATCGACATCTCGCGCGAGAGCCTGTCCAAGACCGTGGGGCTGGATGCGCCTGGTGAGGTGAACCTGGAAAAGGCGGTATCGCTCTCCACCAAGCTGGGCGGCCACCTGGTCACCGGCCACGTCGACGGCCTGGGACTGGTGCAAAAATTCGAGCGCGTCGGCGAGTCGTACGAACTGGTGGTGCGCGCCCCCAAGGCGCTCGCCAAGTTCATCGCCTACAAGGGCTCGGTGACGGTGAACGGCGTCTCCCTCACGGTGAACAGCGTCGCCGACATGGCGGACGGCGCCGACTTCAGCATCAACCTGATCCCCCACACCATCGAAGTCACCACGCTGAAGGCGCTGGCCCCGGGCAAGCAGGTGAATCTGGAGATCGACCTGATCGCGCGTTATGTAGAACGGATGTTAACGGCATCCAATACCGTCCGGTAAAACTGAAGGTAATTGAAATTAATCAGTAGTTTATAGTTTAAAATCGTCCTAATAAATCCATTGACATCCTGACGGTATTGACGGTATAAAAGACGGTATCGCGCTTCGGTGCGCCGAAAATACCGTCAAGGGGATACCGTCCGATGCTCTCCGATACCAAACTCCGCAACGCCAAGGCCACCGGCAGCCCCTACAAGGTCACGCACCGGGACGGGATGTATGCCTACGTCAGCGCGTCCGGCGCGGTCTCCCTGCGCTATGACTACCGCCTGAACGGCAAGCGCGAGACGTTGACCCTTGGCAAATATCCGGACGTGTCCCTTGCGCTGGCGGGTGAGCGGCACGCCGAAGCGCGCAGCTTGGTGAGCCAAGGCAAAAGCCCGGCCAAGGAAAAGCGCACCGACAAAATCACTGCCCGCATTGCCGCTGGAAATACCTTCCGCGCGATTGCCGAAGTCTGGATGGAAAAGAAAAGGGGCGGGCGGTCGGCCTCATGGGCGGAGAACAATCGGCGCTGGCTGGACCGGGACATTTACCCGGTAATCGGGGATATGCCGATGGATGAAATCGAGGCGCTGCATGTGCTGTCCATCATGGAAAAGCAAGAGGCCAAGGGGCACCCGAAATCCGCCGAATACATTCGCGGCCTGATAGTTCAGGTGTTCAGGTTCGCCATTGTCGGCAAGAAAGCCAAGGCCAATCCGGCTAGCGACCTACGCGGCGCGGTATTCGTGCCGGACCCGAAGCATCGCGAACCGTTGGCCGTCAAAGAGATTCCGGTCTTTATGGAAAAGCTGGACGCCTATCCCGGCTTGTTGTCTACCAAGCTTGCGACAAAATTGCTGATGCTCACTTTCGTCCGCAAGACTGAGCTAGGGGAAGCGAAGAAAGAGGAATTCGACTTGGACCGCGCCGAATGGCGCATCCCGGCGGAGCGTATGAAAATGCGCGATCCCCATATCGTGCCGCTCTCCCGTCAAGCGGTAGAGTGTGTGCGCGAACTGCTCACGCTGGCGCAGCGGTCAGAATATCTCTTGCCGCATTTCGCGAATGTCGATAAGCCAATGAGCGGCAGCACGTTCAACAGCGTCATAGACAAGCTCGGCTATGGTGGGCGCTTCACCCCGCACGGCTTCCGCGCTACCGCTTCGACAAACCTTAACGAGCAAGGATTTCGCGCGGACGTGATTGAGCGCCAGTTGGCACACACAGAGCGCAATCGCATTCGAGGTGCCTATAACCACGCGGACTACATGTCGGAGCGCCGCCAGATGATGCAGGCTTGGGCAGACTATATCGACGTGCTATGCGCTGGTGGCAAGGTGATTGCGGGCAAGTTTGCGCGGGCGGCCTGAACACTCGAATATGGGCAGGTTGATGCAGCAATATCGGGTTGAACTGTATGCCGTTTCCCTCGGCTGATGACTTCGGCAGGGTATTCATGCTCACCAGCGAGCGCGGACTGGTCACCGCTACGTCGTCCGACTTTCCACAGCTTTTTGCGCTTGCCCCCAATCCCGATCAAGCTGACTATCTTCCGCCCAACGCGTCGGACGAGTTAAAGGCAGCATTTCGAAAGCGGAAACTCGCGGATCATTGGATTGCTGTACGGAGTCACCCGGCCTATTTGTGGATGAACGATAGGGTGGAATTTTGGCAGGCATGGGAGTTTTTTCAACGAAAAAAAGCGCTAACGCGAGCCGTGGCCCTGCGAACTGATGAAGCAGACTTTCGCTTTGTTGCATGTGTCGCTTTCGGGTTGATGACTTTCGCGCAGCAGTCGGACCCCGCAAATCGCCGCCGCCTTCCAAGCAAACGAGAGGCTGAAAGCACGATTCGGCATATCAAAGGTCTCTTAGAAGCTGAATTACATCTCCTCAAGCTGTCACCAACGATGGTGCAGGAACTCGATGTGCTGGAACGCCAGCTTCAAGAAACGCTGAAGAGGCGCAAGGAAAAGGAGGATGCCACTTATGCGCACCGTCGATTTGTTCAGGCGCTCACGTGGCAGTTTTTAAACGAATTTGGGCAGACGTTTCATGTTGGCGTGAGGGAATTGTGCGGGCTGATTGATTACTTTCCCGGCGAAACAACGCTTCAGGAAACTATTTCCGAAGTGCGTCTAAGGCGACAGCGGTTGCGCTTGGCGGAAGCGATCTCGCGTACCCCCGTCAAAAAAGCATAAATCGTCCGAAATTCCGGTACTAGCTTCCGGATACAGCAATGCAGAATGGTGCCAGACAGTCCAGTTAATCAAGGATGGCACTTATGAGCGCTACTAACAAAATGGCGGGCGCTAAAGCAGACGGCGGCGCAGTGCAAGGCTATTCGATTCTCCGCTTGCCTCTTGTAATGGCGCGTACCGGACTGTCTCGAAGCTCCGTTTATCTGCGCATCGCGCAGGGTGAATTTCCGAAACCAATCTCCCTAGGTGCGCGTGCTGTCGGCTGGATTGACGCGGAAATAGAGCAATGGCTGAGGGTGCGAATCGCAGCCAGTCGTGCCACGAATGGGAAACGCGATGGAATCGCTTGACGCGCATCTGGAAGCGCCTGGAGGCCATGTCAAGGCATCGCCAAGGCCACGAGCAATGAACCGGCCCGCGAACCCGCCTCCGCCCGATTTTGCCAATTGGCCGAAGCCCCAACCCTTACCGGACGTGCTTCCACCGGTTCCACCATTGGACTACGCGCTGTTGCCGGACGTACTTAGGCCGTGGATTCAGGACATTGCCGAGCGCGTGCAATGTCCACCGGATTTCCCCGCTATCGGGGCGATGATTTCGCTTTCTGCGGTAGTCGGGCGAAAAATTGGTATCCGACCAAAGCGCCTGGACGATTGGCTAGAGGTTCCGAATCTTTGGGGCGGGATAATCGGCAATCCGGGAGTGATGAAATCCCCGGCGCTTCGCGAAGCTATGCGCCCGCTGTTTCAGTTAGAGGAAAAGGCCGCAAAAGTATTAGTTGAGGAAGTCCGAGCATGGAAGCGCCGGAATGAGATAGCAAAGATACAACGCGAGGCGGATCGTTCCAGAGTGCTTAAGGAGCTGAAAAAGTCCGACGGGAAAGTGGCGGCCGATGCTTTCGCCGATCAAGCTGAAGACGAAGAACCGCAGGCGCGCCGCTATGTCGTAAACGATTGCAGTGTGGAAGCGCTAGCCGTGATCCTGCAACACAACCCGAATGGCACCCTCGCATTTCGGGACGAGCTAGTTGGGCTTCTCAAGTCTCTGGATAAGGAAGGTAACGAAGGGGCACGAGCGTTTTTCCTCACTGCGTGGAGCGGAAAGGATGCTCATACAACGGATCGAATCGGGCGCGGATTGAACATGCGCGTTGATGCATGTTGCCTTGCCCTGCTCGGAAGCATTCAACCGGCGGTAATCGGCCGGTATTTGCAGCAAGCGGTTGCGGAAGGCGGCGGGGATGGTCTTCTGTCACGCTTGCAATTGTTGACTTGGCCTGACGTATCAGACGACTGGGAAAATGTGGACCGCTGGCCAGATTCGGCGGCGCGCGAGGCAGCAAATGAAACCTTCGACCGCCTTGATACGCTAGACCCGGTTGCCATCGGCGCAACCGTCGAAGATACGGACGTCCCGTTCCTTCGCTTCGACGAGACGGCGCAACAATTGTTTACGGAATGGCAAACCGACTTTGAGCATCGTGTTCGAAGTGGCGAGGACCATGCGGCGGTAGAGTCGCATCTAGCAAAATATCGGAAGCTGGTTCCCGCGCTTGCGCTGTTGATTCATCTGGCAGACGACGGCGGCGCTTCTATCGGTGAAACTGCTCTGCTCAAATCTCTGGCATGGGCGGAATACCTGGAGGCACACGCACGGCGCGCTTACGCTAGTGTGACTCAGGCCCAAGCCGAAGGCGCGCGGGCGCTGTTGCGGAAAATACGGCGCGGTGACGTTGTTGACGACGCTGGCGCTCGCCTTGATCTATTCGCGGGGCGCGACGTGTACCGGAAGGGATGGGCGTACCTCGGAAACCCGGACGCCGTTCGCGATGCTGCGCGCTTGCTCTGCGATTTCGACTATCTGCGCGAGGAGTCAACCCCGTCCGGACCAAGGGGAGGGGCCCCCAAGCTGGCATACCGCATCAATCCGAAGGCGAGGGCGGTATGAGCTACCTAGAACGCCTGCGGGCGAAAATTTCCCCAGCAGCGCTCACGCCTGAACCGACAAAACCGCCAAAACCCGGTTATGTCAGTTTTGTCAGTACACGCCCGGCACGTTCGCGGCCAATTGCAATTGCCAATGAAACATCGTTGCAGGACTTGCCGCTACTTGCCGCGCTTGCTGAATTTGACGTTTTGATTAGACGGCTTTGCGATCTGCGGGGCTTCAATGATAGGGTGCGCCGCGATATGGAAAGAGTACGGCGCTGCATGTCGCCAGATGCCATCGGACGGGAATTGCCGATATTGAGGCATCAAGTCATCGCGGCCGAAGGGCGGTCAAAATATGACAGATGACCAAAAAGTGTTATCCGAAATCGCTAGGTATCCGAAAGCCAGCGTTCGAGACGTGGCATATGCGCTTGATTGGCGTGATCGAAGCGGAAGATTGAATAGCAATCGAGTTCATCGCGCGATTATGTATCTTGCGTTGTGTCGCATACTCGTTTATCACAAACGCGGGAAATATGGAAAATGGAAATTGACGCCCGGGCGGGATATTGCAAGGTATATGACGTGACCGCCTGATGTTTGCCAAGGCACCCACGGTAGCGCGCGCCAAGCTGGCTATTCAAGACTTGGGAGGGTATTTGTATGGTCCCTTCTCGCAATTTACTTTCTCGTCGCCCCAAGGTTGGAGGTTCCCTCGCCCTTGATGGTAAAAGTTAAAGATGGAAACCCAATATCGGTCATAAATATCCCGATAAGTTATTTCTCCTATGATAAAAAAGAATCCGTCCTCGGAGAGAATAATGGAAGAAGTCTGCGCATTTTGGAAAGACTCCCATTCCTGTCCTGGGTACAAAAGCCTAGTACCGGAGCCGTTATATTGCGTTTCGCTGAATGGAGCGAGCAAATCCTTAGCATCTCTGCTAATCCCATCAGCGTCATAGGTATAAGCTCTTACAAGAACACCGTAGGCTGTAGTTTTCCCGTGATTTTTCACCTCAATCACAGGATGAATAAATCCTTCAGTAGTAATTCTTATAGAAACAGCAGATACATAAGCACGCAATTCCTTTTGCGCCGTATCTCTAAGGTGGCGCTCTTGGCTTCGCGCCATATAAATCAACCAAGCAGTAACAATGACAAGCCACAAGGTGAAAGTAGCGATGAAAAAATCGCTAATCTTCATGTCACAAGCGAAGGTGTGCCACCAGCCGTGCTTTGTTGGTTTTGCGCTCTCTCCCTTGTAGTGTGTTTCTTGTGCTTGATACAGTGATCTGAGAAATTTTACGATGGGGGATTTTTTGTCGGCATTGCTTATTTCCTCCTCGATGGGACTGGTTCCTTTTTTGGCATCTTCGGAATGTTTGTTATCCCCACTCTCTTGAATTGGGCTTGAACAATAAGTTCCTGTCAAATCTAAGCCGATGATAGGCAACACCAAACCGAACGCTATGGATAGCAGAATAAGTATGGAAGGCGAGCGAATCCAAGTGCTCATCGGCAAGCCCAAATAGCCGCTTGGAAGATGTTCTCATTTTTGCAATTGCGGCGATGATCGCCAGTCCCGTTCGTTGACAAAATTTCGGGCGTGGCCTCATGGCAAAAGGGAGGTGAAATCACAAGCCTAGCCATCCCAATATTCTTCTTCCAATACTCGGCTTTGCACCAGTACGCGCGGCTATTTTGATGAGTTCTGCGCGTGAGTTGTGTGGCGCAGCCATACCTGCTTCCGCACCTTTGCGCAGATTATCATCTGGCGTCATCCTTCCCGCGTCAATTTCACGCTGAGTTATTGCGTACATGGTCTCTACGCAAACATGCTCCCCAATGAGTGCTTCTTCAACAAGAAATGAGCTGTAATTCTGACCCCTGGCTTCTTGGAACTTCGCTAGGTCTTCTGCGGCCACGGTTTTTTCCGCTATGTCCATAGTGGACCGAAACACCGTGAGGAGGGCGACGCGATGTTGCTCAGTCTTAGCCGCCGGAAATTCGTCGTTTATTGCCTTGATGATCTCTCGCCAATTGGTGAGAGGTGCGCCCGGCTCATCCATCAAATCCTGTAACAGCGAAGGTTCGCTCATGATTGACAGTTCTCACAAGGGGCGCATTCTTCCAAGGAAACATAGCTTATCACCAGCATACGCGATGCTACGATTTGGGCGCGGCATTGATTCACGTCCAATCCCTTCTGACGATACGCCGTCAGCGCAACCAGAAAACTAGCGTTTGATTTTTGATGACGGTATTTCTGTCGGTATTAGCTCTATGCATTCTAGGTAACTCGTGTCCAATCAATAGGGTATGGGTGACTCCAACATATTCGCGCGCTACGTCGAGCGCATGCTGTCCGCAAAGTAGATCCGCTTTCCGGCGGGCCGGCCACGCCACGCGCGGGCCGGTCATGTCGTTTCGACATATTAGCTAGAGCGAAATTGGCATAGGCGGGCCGGCGCGGATGCGCGACCATCAAAGTGGGGGGTTCCCGATTTCGGGGTAAATCCGGGGTAATGGCGACCGGTCGCCACCATAGCGGGCAGGCCGCGGGCCTGATCATGATGAAAAGACAAATTGTCCGCCTGGCGGCGGTTTTGCTGTGCCTGTGTGGCCAGGCGCACGCCGCCGATCTGGTGATTGCGCACATCTCGCCGCTGACCGGCCCGATCGCCCCGAACGGCCAGGGCCTGCTGATCGGCGCGCGGGCCTATTTCGATCAGGTCAATGCCAACGGCGGGGTGAACGGCAGCAAGATCGTGCTCACCGCCGCCGACGACACCTACAAGCCGGACGAGTCGGTGCGCCTGGCCAGGGCGGCGGCCGCCGACCCCAACGTCCTGGCGCTGATCAACTTCGTCGGCGCCGCCAACACCGAGGCGGTGGCCAAGTCCGGCGTGCTGGAGGCGGCGAAGATTCCGATCATCGGCGCGCGCGCCGGGGTGCAGAGCCTGCGCGTGCCGGTCAATCCCTACGTGTTCCACACCTACGCCAGCTACTGGGACGAGGTCGACAACATCATCCAGACCTTCGGCTCGATGGGCGTGAAGCGCTTCGCCGTGTTCTACCAGGACGACGCCTTCGGCCTGGACCCGCTGGAAGGTGTGAAGGACTCGCTGAAAAAGCGCGGCTTCGAACTGGCGGTGGCGGCGCCCTACCAGCGCGGCGAGAAAGGCATCCCCGAGGCAGGCGCGAAAATCATGGCGGCCAACGCGCAGGCAGTGATCTTCGCCTCCACCGCCGCGGCGACCGCGCAGTTCCTCAAGCAGTTCAAGGACAAGCTGCAGGGGGTGCAGATGGCCGGCATCTCGGCGATCGACTCGGCCACCCTGGTGCGCCTGGCCAGCGCGCCCGTCGCCCACGGCTTCGTGATCGCGCAGAACGCGCCCAACCCGACCCGCAACTCGGTGCCGATGATCCGCGAGCACCTGGCCACGCTGTCCAAATACGCTCCCGCCGGCACCAAGCCCAACTTCTATACGGTCGGCGGCTTCATCACCGCCAAGGTGATCGTCGAGGCCATCAAGCGTGCCGGCCCCGCGCCCACCCGCGCCAAATTCCTCGCCGCCCTGGAAGGCCTGAAAGACTTCGACGTCGGCGGCAACCTGATCTCCTTCGGTCCCGGCGTGCGCATCGGCACCCGCTTCATTGAACTGGTGATCATCGGCGCGGACGGCGAGCCGCGCAGCTAGGGGCCGGCCATGGCGGCGCGTCGGCGTGCCGCCAAAGCGCTGTGCCGGTAAGGTGCCGCATCGCCGCTTCCGTGGCGATGTTCCCGCCGTGCCTGGCCGATCTGCCCGCCTGACCGCCGCTTGCGCGGAAACTTTCCGCGCTGTCCGAGGGGCTGCTGTGCCCCATCCGCAAACGCGCTACTGTGCCTGTCTGGTCCGGCGCAAAGGCGTTATGCTCGGTGGCCCAATCAGAGGCATGCCCAGCATTTCGCCCCACCCCATGACACTCAGGTTTTTTTGTCTCGCGCTGGCAGTGGCCTTGCCAACGCCGGCGGCCTTCGCGCAAGCGGCCGCTCCCACTGCGCCCGTGCCGGCGACCGGTGTGGCAAACGCGCCCTCAGCCAGCCCGGCGGCGCGCCGCGTATCCGACACCATGGCCGAGCGCGTCGCGGCCTGCGTCGCCTGCCATGGCGCCGAAGGCCGCGCCACCACCGACGGCTACTACCCGCGCATTGCCGGCAAGCCGGCCGGCTACCTGTTCAACCAGCTGGTCAATTTTCGCGAAGGCCGGCGCGACAACGCCACCATGCGCTACCTGGTGAGCAACCTGCCGGACGCCTACCTGCGCGAAATCGCCGAGCATTTCTCCGCGCAGAACCCGCCCTACGCGCCGCCGCAGCCGCCCGCCGCATCGCCCGCCGTGCTGGAGCGCGGCCGCGTGCTGACCGCCACCGGCGATCCAGCGAAGAACCTGCCGGCCTGCGCCGCCTGCCATGGCAGCGCGCTCACCGGCACCGCCCCCGCCATTCCCGGCCTGCTCGGTGTGCCGCGCGACTATCTGAACGCGCAGTTCGGCGCCTGGAGCAACAAGACCAGGCGCGCGCAATCGCCTGACTGCATGGCGCAAGTCGCCAGCCGCTTGAGCGCGGAAGACCTGGGCGCGGTCACCGCTTTCCTGGCCGCGCAGCCGGTGCCCGCGCATGCGGCGCCGGCCACTTCCGCGATTGAAAAGCTGCCGCTCGATTGTGGCGGCGTTCCCGCTGCTTCGGCGGCCAATCCAGCCTCAAGCGCGGCGGCGGCCAAGGGGGCGCGATGAAGCGCGCGCTGCAAATCGCCGGCCTGTTGTTGTTCGCGGCCTTGAGCGTGCTGTTCTACATGAGCTGGCTGGCCGAGCGCGAGCCGCATGTGCCGGGCGTAGCGGCAAGCGATGGCGCGGCGCAGGTGGCGCGCGGGCGCTACCTCGCGCTGGCCGGCAATTGCGCCGCCTGCCACACGGCGCGCGGTGGCCCTGCCTATGCCGGTGGGCGCGAGGTGCGCACGCCGTTCGGCGATATCTATTCTTCCAACCTGACTCCCGACGCCAAGACCGGCCTGGGGGCCTGGAGCGCGGACGATTTCTGGCGCGCCCTGCATCACGGCAAGGCCAAGGACGGGCGGCGCCTCTACCCGGCCTTTCCCTATCTCAATTACGCCAAGGTGAACCGGGCGGACGCCGATGCGCTGTTCGCCTACCTGCGCACCCTGGCGCCGGTGAGCGAGCCGAACCGCGAGAACACCCTGCGCTTTCCCTACAACCAGCCGCTGCTGCTGGCGGGCTGGCGCGCGCTGTACTTCCGCCCCGGGGTGTATGAGAACGAGTCAGCGCAAAGCGCGCAATGGAACCGTGGCGCCTATCTGGTCCAGGGCCTGGGCCATTGCAATGCCTGCCACACCAGCCGCGACCCGCTGGGCGGCAGCAACCTGAAGGAAGATCTGGCCGGCGGGCTGATCCCGGTGCTCAATTGGTACGCCCCGGCACTGGCCGGCGAGGGCCAGGCGAATGCGCAAAGCGGCGCCGCCGGCCATGTGGCGAAGCTGCTCAAGACCGGCGTGTCGGAGAAAGGCGCGGCCTATGGGCCGATGGCCGAGGTGGTGTATTCCAGTCTGCAGCATCTGGACGATGCGGACATCCAGGCGATGGCCGGCTACCTGCAATCCCTGCCGCCCCCACCCGCGCCTTCGCCACCGCCCGCGGTCAATCCGGTGGAGATGATGCGGGTGATGGACGCGGGCGCCAAGCTCTACGCCAAGCATTGCGCCGACTGCCACGGCGCCGAGGGCGCCGGCCAGGCACCGGCCTATCCGCCCCTGGCGGGCAATCGCAGCCTCGCCCTGCCCTCGGCGGTCAACCCGATCCGGTTGGTCCTCAATGGCGGCTACCCGCCCGGCACCGCGGGCAATCCGCGGCCCTACGGTATGCCGCCGTTCCGCTTGGTGCTGTCCAACGACGAGGTGGCGGCGGTGCTGACCTACGCGCGCAACAGCTGGGGCAACAAGGGCGGGCCGGTCTCGTCCGTGGAAGTGGGGCGGTTCGCTGCCGTGCCTCTGGAGTAGCTGCTTACTTATTATAATAATGGCTTGTACCAAGCCATTCTAGCTTATGGGAGATTGCCGCTCCGGACTTCTTCCTGGCGCGGTGTCATAGGCAAAGATCGTTAAAGACAGTCAAACTGTCGCTTTTCCAGCTTGACATAATGACCGGCGGTCATTTATGATGCAACGCAACTGACCAAAGGTCAGTTAAGCCTTTCCCGGGCTGTTCCGGGAGCACTGCCGAGCATCGAATACCGCCATGGCCACCCTGCACCGCGCCGTTCAGGCCGAAGACAAAGCCGCCCGCCGCATCGCCATCCTGGATGCAGCCGAGTCCCTGCTCGACAAGGACCCGGAGAACTTTGCTTCGGTGGCGCAAGTGGCCGAGGCCGCGGGCCTGGCCAAGGGCACGGTGTATCTCTACTTCGAAACGAAAGAAGAGATCATCATGGCGGTGCACGAGCGGCACTCGCTGACGCTGTTCGACCAGATCGACCGCAACTTCGCCGACCTCTCGGTGCCGATGGCCCCGGAAGATGCGATCGACAATTTCTGTTCCTACGTGCACGAAAAGCCGCTGTTCCTGCAACTGGGCTGCTTCTGCCACCTGACGCTGGAACGCAACATCAGCCTGGAAGTGGTCTACCAGTTCCGGCTGCAGATCGCCGGGCGCCTGCAAAAGGCCGGCGCCATGCTGGAAGCGCGCTTTCCGCAACTGCCGGCCGGTGCCGGCCTGCAACTGCTGCACGACACCTATGCCTTCGCGCTGGGTTCGTGGCAACTCGCCGAACCCTCCTATCTCGGGCACGAAATGAACCAGCGCCCCGGGATGGAATATTTTCGCCGCGATTTCTACCAGGACTTGCGGCGCGGTCTGCTCGCGCTATGGCGCGGGCATCTCAATGTGGCCGGTACCCCGGCGCGCATGCCTTCATCTGAAAAAGCGGGGAGCAACAAATGAACAGCACTGCCCTCACGTTAAAGAACTTCCTGGGCCTGGCGGCCTTAACCGTCGTGCTGGCCGCGTGCAGCAAGCCCGCGCCGGTTGCCGAAGACGTGCGCCCGGTGCGCGTCACCCGCGTGCAGGCGGTCGACGCGCAATCGGTCACCGCCTTCGCCGGCGAAATCAAGCCGCGCTATGAAGCCGACATGTCGTTCCGCGTCGCCGGCAAGATCCAGGCGCGCCTGGTCGACCTCGGCGCGCAGGTGAAAAAGGGCCAGGTGCTGGCCCGCCTCGACCCGGAAGATGCGAACCTGAACGCCACGGCCTCGCGCGCCACCCTGACCGCCGCCGACAGCGACCTCGAATTCGCCAAGGCCGAACTGGCCCGCTATGAAGACCTGCTGGCCAAGAAGTTCGTCTCGCAGGGCGTGTACGACGGCAAGCTGAACTCCTACAAGGCCGCTGCCGCCAAGCGCGACTCCGCGCGCGCCCAGGCCAGCGTATCGGGCAACCAGGCCGCCTACACCTCGCTGGTGGCCGATGCCGAAGGCGTGGTCACGGCGGTCAACGCCGATCCCGGCCAGGTGGTGACCGCCGGGCAGGTGGTGCTGCGCGTGGCGCGCCTGGGCGAGAAGGATGCGGTGATCAGCGTCGCCGAAAACCAGCTCGCCGCCGTCAAGAGCAACCCGGACGCCAAGATCAACCTGTGGGCCCAGCCGGACAGGCTGTACAGCGGCAAAATTCGCGAGATCGCGGCCTCGGCCGATGCCGCCACCCGCACCTACACCGTGAAGGTCGCGCTGGAAGACGCCGATGAATCGCTGCGCTGGGGCATGTCGGCCAACGTCGGTTTCCTGGGCGCCGCCGGCGTCGCCGCCAAGCCGGTAATCCTGCTGCCGATGACCGCCCTGACGCAAACCGATGACCAGAGCGGCGCCAAGCCCGCCGTCTGGATCGTCGGCCAGGACAACAAGGTGAAATTGCAAAGCGTTGCCGTCGGCAGCTACGGCGAGCGCGGCGTGGTGATCACCGACGGCCTGAAGGGCGGCGAGACGGTCGTCACCGCCGGGGTGCACATGCTCAAGGCCGGCCAGGCTGTCAAGCCGCTGCAGGAGACCCCGGCCGCGTTGCCCGCCACCGCGACCGCCTTCAAGGGCGCCGCCTCGCCTGGTACCGCGCCGGCCACTTTCAACGCGCCGCAGGGCGCCCCCGGCACCGCGGTCGCGCAAGCAGTCACGCAAGCAGTCACGCAAGTGAGCGCACGCGCCGTCAACGTAGCAAACTAAAGAACAAGATTCGACGCCCGCCTTGACGCGGGCGTTTTTTTGGACCATGAACTGACCACGGGTCACTCATCATGCATAAATTCAATCTGTCCGAATGGGCGCTCGAGCACCAGTCCTTCGTGTTGTTCCTGGTGGTGGTGCTGGGCGTGATCGGCATCTTCTCCTACGGCAAGCTGGGCCAGTCCGAAGACCCGCCCTTCACCTTCAAGGTGATGACCGTGCGCACCGGCTGGCCCGGCGCCACCGCGCGCGAAGTCGAGCAGCAGGTCACCGAGCGCGTCGAAAAGAAACTGCAGGAGCTGCCGGAGCTCAACTTCGTGCGCAGCTTCTCGCGCCCCGGTGAGTCCCTCGTGTTCGTGGCGATCAAGGACTCGATCCCCGCCAAGCAGGTGCCCGACGTCTACTACCAGGTGCGCAAGAAGATCGGCGATATCCGCGGGCAGCTGCCCACCGGCATCGTCGGCCCCACCTTCAATGACGAATTCGGCGACACCTACGGCAATATCTACGCGGTCACCGGCGACGGCTTCACCTACGCCGAAGTGCGCGAGTATTCCGACAAGATCAAGAAGGAGCTGCTGCGCATCCCCGATGTCGCCAAGGTCGAGCTGATCGGCGAACAGGACGAGAAGATTTTCGTGGAGGTGGCGAACACCAAGGTGGCCAACCTCGGCCTGGACATCAATACCATCCTGGGCATCCTGCAGCAGCAGAACGCGATGGCGCCGGCCGGCGCCTTCGAGACGGCGAGCGACCGGGTCTACCTGCGCGTCTCCGGCGATTTCGAATCGCTCGATTCGATCCGCAACATCCCGATCCGGGCGAATAACCGCACCTTCCGCCTGGGCGACATCGCCACCGTGACGCGCGGCTACAGCGACCCGCCGGTCTCCCGCCTGCGCTACATGGGCCGCGACGCGCTGGGCATCGGTGTGTCGATGCAAAAGGGCGGCGACATCGTCACCCTGGGCGATAACCTGGACCGCGAGCTCACGCGCATCGAGAAGAGCCTGCCGGTGGGCATCACCATCTCGCGCATCAACGACCAGCCGCGCGCGGTGCGCGCCTCGGTGGGCGAATTCGTGCGCTCGGTGGCCGAGGCGGTGATCATCGTTCTGGCGGTGAGCTTCCTCTCGCTGGGCGTGCGCACCGGCATCGTGGTGGCGCTCTCGATCCCGCTGGTGCTGGCGATGACCTTCATGTTCATGAACGTGTTCGACGTCGGCCTGCACAAGATTTCGCTGGGCGCGCTGATCCTCGCCCTCGGCCTCCTGGTGGACGATGCCATCATCGCGGTGGAGATGATGGCGGTGAAAATGGAACAGGGCTGGGACCGCTTCAAGGCGGCCAGCTATGCCTACACCTCGACCGCCTTTCCGATGCTCACCGGCACCCTGGTGACGGCCGCGGGCTTTCTCCCGATCGCCACCGCCAAGTCCGGCACCGGCGAATACACCCTGTCGATCTTCCAGGTGGTGGTGATCTCGCTCCTGATCTCCTGGGTGGCGGCGGTGATCGTGATCCCCTATCTCGGCTTTCACCTGCTGCCCGACATGAAGCACGACCATGACGCGCCGCGCAAGGTGCGCTGGTACGAGCGCCTGCCGCTGATCGGCGGGCTGATCACCCGCATCGCGGTCATCGGGCACAATTTCTCCACCCACTTCCGCGATATCGTCGAGTGGTGCGTGACCTGGCGCAAGACCGTGATCGCCATCACCATCGGCATCTTCGTGCTCTCGGTGGTCGGCTTCAAGTTCGTGCAGCAGCAGTTCTTCCCGGACTCCACGCGCCTGGAACTGCTGGTCGACCTGAAGCTCCCCGAAGGGGCGTCCTACTGGGCGATCGAGAAGGAGGTCAAGAAGATGGAGGCGATCCTGAACAAGGAGGCCGCCCATTACGAGAACTACGCCAGCTACGTCGGCACCGGCAGCTCGCGCTTCTACCTGCCGCTGGACCAGCAATTGCCCGCCGCCAGCTTCGCGCAGTTCGTCATCACCACCAAGACCCTGAAAGACCGCGAGGCCCTGCGCATCAAGCTCGTCTCCATCCTCAACGGCGAGCAGTTCAGCACCCTGCGCGGCCGCGTGCTGCGCCTGGAGAACGGCCCGCCGGTCGGCTACCCGGTGCAGTACCGGGTCAGCGGCGACGACATCGCCGGGGTGCGCAAGGTCGCGGGCCAGGTGGCCGACGCCTTGCGTACCGACGCGGCGCTGTCAAACGTCAACTTCGACTGGAACGAACGCTCCAAGGTGGTCAAGTTCGAGATCGACCAGGACAAGGCACGCGCGCTCAATCTCTCCAGTACCGATGTCGCCAACTTCCTCGCCACTTCGGTGAACGGGGCGTCGGTCACCTACCTGCGCGATCGCGACCGCCTGGTCGAGGTACTGTTCCGCGGCGCCGAGACCGAGCGTGCCCAGCTCTCGCAATTGCAGAACCTGTCGATGCCGACGCGCTCGGGCAAGAACATCCCGATCACCCAGATCGCGCGCGTCACCTACGATTTCGAGGAGGGCATCATCTGGCGCCGCGACCGCCTGCCCACCATCACCGTGCGCGCCGACATCGGCGGCGCCGGCCTGCAGGCAGCCACCATCGTCACCCGCCTGACGCCGAAAATGCAGGAGATCGAGAAGACCCTGCCGGCCGGCTACCGCATCCAGGTCGGCGGCGCGGTGGAAGAGAGCGCCAAGGGCGGCGCCTCGATCGCCGCCGGCCTGCCGCTGATGGTGCTGGTGATGCTCGTCGTGCTGATGATGCAGCTGCAAAGCATCCAGCGCATGATCCTGGTGGTGCTGACCGCGCCGCTCGGCCTGATCGGCGTGACAGGCGCGCTGCTGCTGTTCAACCAGCCCTTCGGCTTTGTCGCCATGCTCGGCTTCATCGCGCTCTCCGGCATGATCATGCGCAACAGCGTGATCCTGATCGACCAGATCGAGCAGGACATCAAGGCCGGCCACGCGGCGTGGGATGCGATCTGCGATGCCACCGTGCGCCGCTTCCGCCCGATCGTGCTGACCGCGCTGGCCGCCATCCTGGCGATGATTCCACTGACCCGCTCGGTGTTCTTCGGGCCGATGGCGGTGGCCATCATGGGCGGGCTGACGGTGGCGACGCTGCTTACCCTGCTGTTCCTGCCGGCGGCCTACGCGGCGTGGTTTCGAATCAAGAAACCAGTCGCCGCGGCGTAAATCGATGGCGTGGTTTCGAATCAAGAAACCAGTCGCCGCGGCGTAAATCGATGGCATGGTTCCGGATCAAGAAACCGGTGGTCGCGGCGGCCTGATCCCGCCACGCGCCACCTCGCGCCGGCTCCCACAAGGGGCCGGCGTTTTTCTTTTGTGGCCCCTCTCCGATCAGGCGCGCTTTTTGCGTTACATGCATTTGTATGAGAAATAATAAAAAATTCATACAATCGGCTTGGCGCGTAGCCAATCAGCAGGGGAAGCAAGCGTGCGTTCAAACAAAAAAAGCGGGCTCGGTGCGGCATTGCTGGGGCTGGCTGCCGCCGGCACGGCGCAGGCCGGCGACGAAAAAACACTGCCCGCCGTCGACGTCAACGGCCATTACGACAATGCGGTAGGCACATCGGATGCAGCGAGCCAGGGCAGCGCGACCGCCGAACTGATCGGCAACCGGCCCATCCTGCGCCCGGGCGAGGTGCTTGAATTCGTGCCCGGCATGATCGTCACCCAGCACAGCGGCGACGGCAAGGCGAACCAGTATTTCCTGCGCGGCTTCAATCTTGATCACGGCACCGACTTTGCCACCTATGTGGACGGCATGCCGGTGAACATGCGCAGCCACGCGCATGGCCAGGGCTATACCGATCTCAATTTCCTGATTCCCGAACTGGTCGGGCGCATCGACTACAAGAAGGGGCCGTATTTCGCCGACGAGGGCGATTTCTCCTCGGTCGGCGCCGCGCGCCTGCGCCTGGCCGACCGCCTGCCCCTGGGGATCGCCTCGCTCACGGCCGGCAGCTACGGCTACGGCCGCGCGCTGCTGGCCAATGCCGTGGCGCTGGGCGGCGGCAGCCTGCTCTACGGCCTGGAGTTGAGCGGCAGCAAGGGCCCGTGGGACAACCCGGAAAACCTGCGCAAGATCAGCGCGCTGCTGCGCTACAGCAGCGGCTCGGCCAATGACGGCTATAGCGTCACCGGCATGCTCTACCGCAACAAGTGGAATTCGACCGACCAGATTCCCCTGCGCGCGGTGGAGAGTGGCCGGATCGGCCGCTTCGGCGCCATCGACAATACCGACGGTGGCGAAAGTTCGCGGTACAGCCTGTCGTACGCGCTGCACAAGGCCAACCGCTTCGGCATGTTCGAGGCGAACGCCTATGCGGTGCAATCGCGCCTGGACCTGTTTTCCAATTTCACCTATTTTCTCGACAACCCCGTCGATGGCGACCAGTTCAACCAGAGCGAGCGCCGCCGCATGCTGGGCTTCAATCTGGGCCAGACCTTCACCGCGAAGTGGGGCGGCTTCGACATGCAAAACCGCATCGGCCTGCAAGTGCGCGACGACCGCCTCTCGCCTGTCGGCCTGTACACCACCGTGGCGCGCCAGCGCACCGGGGTGACGCGCGAGGACCGGGTGCGCGAGGGCAGCGCGGGTCTCTATATCGAGAACAGCACGCAATGGCTGCCGAAATTTCGCAGCGTCGCCGGAGTGCGCCACGACAGCTACCGGTTTGACGTGAACAGCAGCATTCCCGGCAACTCGGGCAAGGTCAGCTCAGGCATCACCTCGCCCAAGCTCTCGCTGATTTTCGGCCCTTGGGCGAAGACCGAATTCTTCGTCAACCACGGCCAGGGCTTTCACAGCAACGACGCGCGCGGCGTGACCCAGACCCAGCTGCCGAACAGCGGCGGCCCCACCGACCCCGCGGCGCCGCTGGTGAAAACGCGCGGCGCCGAGTTCGGGGTGCGCAGCGAGATCATCCCCGGGCTGCAAAGCTCGCTGGCGCTGTGGCAATTGAAGCTGGCCTCCGAACTGGTGTTCGTCGGCGATGCCGGTGCCACCGAGCCGAGCCGTGCCAGCCGCCGCAGCGGCATCGAGTGGAACAACCACTACGTGGCGGCGCCCTGGCTGCTGTTCGACCTGGACATCGCCGCCTCGCGCGCCCGTTACACGCAGGACCCGCAAAGTGGCGGGGCCGGCAACTTCATTCCGGGTGCGCTGGGCAAGGTGGTCTCTTTCGGCGTGACCGTGCGCGAACTCGGCCCCTGGGTCGGCAGCCTGCAGTGGCGCTACTTCGGCCCGCGCCCGCTGATCGAGGACAACAGCGTACGCTCAGGCGCCACATCGCTCGCCTACCTGCGCGTCGGCTACCACCTCGGCCCGAAGGCGCGTCTCGGGCTGGATGTGTACAACCTGTTCAATCGCCAGGCCAGCGATGTCGACTACTACTACCCCTCGATGCTACGTGGCGAGACAGCGGCGGTGAACAACATCCACTTTCACCCGGTGGAGCCGCGCAGCTTGCGCCTGACGCTTACGCTCAACTACTAAGTGGCTGGCACGTCATCTCCGGCGCGCCACGCGCCACGCCTGAATGCCAAGGCACTACACTTACGCATCTCCATCCCAAGGCGGCGAACATGCAGCGCATCACCATCTCCGTGGACGACGAACTCGCCGAGGCTTTCGAGCGCCTGGTCGAGCAGCGCGGCTACCTGAACCGCTCGGAGGCGTTCCGCGACCTGGTGCGCAAGGAGCTGGACCAGGCCACCCTGGGTGAAGCCGCGCCGGTAGCCAAGGGCAGCCGCTACAAGCCGGTCGGGGCGCGGCATTGCGTGGCGGCCCTGAGCTATGTCTACAACCATCACGAGCGCCAGCTTGCCAACCGCCTGACCGAGATGCAGCACGCACGCCACGATGTCGCGGTGGCCGCCATGCACGTGCATTTGGACCATGACAATTGCCTGGAGACCCTGGTGTTGCGCGGCCCGCTGGCGGACGTGCGCGAGTGTGCCGACGCGATCATTGCGCAGACCGGCGTACGCCATGGCCAGGTGCACATGATCCCGGTCGACCTGCAGGAAGCCAGGCACAAGCACGGCACGCACACCCATGCGCAGGGCCATCTGCACGCGCGTCCGCGCAGCTAGGCAGGGACCGCGAAACCCTCGGGCGCCAGGCCGCGCTGGCTGCGCTCGTGCATGTGCAGATAGGCGGCTTCCAGGTAGCGCCGCAGACGTCCGACCTCGAACAAGGAACCTTGCGCGCGCACGCCTTCAAGATGGGCGCGCATGCGCGCCAGCGCCCCGGGGTCGCGGGCCAGGCGCAGGGCCAGGGCCTCGTATTGCGCCAGGTCGCCGGTGATGAGTTCGGGCAGGCCCGCGGCCTGCAACAGACTGGCCGCGACCCGGCTGGCCATGGCTTCGCCGGCGCAGGTGACCAGCGGCACGCCGGCCCAGAGGGCATCGCTGGCGGTGGTATGGGCGTTGTAGGGCAGGGTGTCGAGAAACAAATCCGCGAGTGATGAGCGCGCCAGATGGGCCTCGATGCCCGGCGTCTTGTCGGCGAACACAATGCGGTCCGCCGCCACGCCGCGCGAGCGCGCCTCGCGCAGCAGGTTCTCGCGCGCTTCGGCGCCCGGCGGGCTGAGCCAGAGCACGCTGCCCGGCACCTGCCCGAGCAGGCGCATCCAGATGTCGAATACCGGCGGGTTGAGCTTGTACCCGTTGTTGAAGCAACAAAAGACGAAGCCGCGTTCCGGCAATCCCGCCGCGGCACGCGTGGGCGCCGGCGGGATGCGCAGCGCGGTGTCGCGCGGCATGAAGCTGGCGGGCAGTTGCACCACCGCCTCGTCAATATGCCTGTGCATGTGGGAGGGCAAGGCGACGGCATCGGCGATCAGGTAATCCATATAGCCGGTCGCCAGCGTGCCCGCGTATCCCAGGTAGGCTGCGTGCACCGGCGCGCCGCGATGGGCGTAGATCCCGGTGCGCGGCAGATTGGTGTAGCCCATCAGGTCGACGGCGATGTCGATCTCGTGCTCGCGCATCAGCCGCGCGATCTCCACGTCGCCGAGCGCCGACACATCGGTGAAATGCTCGAAGGCACCGCGCATGCGTGCATCAAAGGAGGTATTGGCGGCGGGTCGCAGGGAATAGGCATGCACCTCGAAGCGCCCGCGGTCATGCGCCTCGAACAATGCGGCGGCCAGGTAGGAAACCGGATGAAAGCTCAGGTCGCCCGACACGTAGGCCACGCGGATGCGGTTATGCTGATAACGCTCGCCGCGCCACACGGGGGCGGCCCGCGGGTAGGCGTCGGCCGCGTGCAGGCGCGCGCACTGCCGCTGCGTTGCCGCGCCGTCGGTGACCGCCAGCATGTGGAAGGGCATGTCGGCGAGCTTGCCGGCCATGACGTCGGCCAGCAGGCGCGCGCGATCCGGCCATCCGCTCCAGTCGCAGGTGTGCAATTGCGCGTGCAGGAGGTTTCCGCGCGCATAGGGGTGGTCCGGGGCTACCTCGAGCAGGCGCGCGTACGCGGCAGCTGCCAGCGCCGGGCGCTTGAGCAGGCGCAAGGCGCCGCCACGGTTGAACAGCGAGGCGGCGTGATCAGGAGCCAGCGCTAGTGCCTGATCGTAGCAGTCCAGCGCCTCGGCATTTCGTTCCATCAGGTTGAGCACCGCGCCGCGCCCATAGTGAAACTCGGGGTTGCGCGCGTCGATTGCCAGCGCGCGTTCATAGGCGGCCAGCGCCTCCGGGAGGCGGCGCAGCACCTCGAGTTCGTGGGCGCGGCCGGCGTGGGCGCTGGCGTAGTCCGGACGCAGGGCCAGGGCATGGTCATACGATGCGATTGCCTCGGCGCGGCGCTTGAGAGCACCGAGAATGACGCCGCGGTTGTGCCATGCCTCGGCGAGGTTCGGCCTTTGCGCGACCGCCTCGTCGATCGCGGCCAGCGCCTCCCCGGTGCGCTTCAGGGAAAGCAGCGCCATCGCCATGTTGGCTCGCGCCTCGTCCAGCTCCGGCTGCGCGGCCAGGGCACGCCCAAAGGCAGCTACGGCCGGCTCGTCGCGGCCCAGGGCCTGCAGCGCGCTGCCCTGCTCGAACCATGCTTCGGCATGGTGGGGCGCCATGCCGGTCAGGCGCGAGAAAGTCGCCTGCGCCTCCTCGTGGCGGCCCAGCGCGCGCAGCATGCGGCCGCGTGCCAGCAGCGCGTCCGCGTCATCCGGCCGCAGGATCAACACGCCTTCGCAGGCCGCCAGCGCCTCGGCGTGGCGCCGCAGGGCGGCCAGGGTCTGGATACGGGCAAGATGCGCGGGTATATGTTCCGGCACCAGCGCTAGCAATTGGTCGAAGCCGGCCAGTGCTTCTTCATGGCGGCCGATCGCCCGCAGTACCAGCGCGCGATTGTTGAGGGCGCCAGGGAAGCCGGGCTGCAGCGTCAGCGCGCGTTCGTAGTCGTCCAGGGCTTCGGCATGGCGCTGCAGGTGTTGCAGCAGGATGCCGCGCGCGAACAGCGCCTGCGCGTGATCGGCTTGCAGCGCAAGCGCGCGGCCGTAGCTGCGCACCGCGTCCTCGTCGCGCCCCATGGCTTGCAGGGTTTCGGCGTGACTGATCCACGCATCCGCATGGGCCGGATCGAGTGCCAGCACCGCCTCGAATCCGGCCAGCGCTTCGGCGTTCCCGCCCTGGTCACGCAGCGCCAGGGCGCGGTGATGGTGTGCCTGCGCCTGTTTTGCATCGATGGCCAGCGCGCGGTCGATCAACGTCACGGCCCGCGCGGGGTCGCCGCTTTGCGCCGCGATCACACCAAGCAGGTGCAGGGCATCGAAATGCACCGCATCCCGAGCCAGGATGGCTTCGTAAAGCGCCGCTGCCTGCGCAAGCTGGCCTTGCTGATGCAGGCCCAGGGCCTGGTCGAACTGTGCCGATATCGAAAGAGCGCCGGGGGTGTCCGGCGGGCTGGCTGCGGCCATGGACTGCCTGTAGTGGATTCGAGGCCGTATTGTGCAACAGACCGGGCGATGCCGCCGCGCGGCCGCGGCATCGGGTGCGGCCCGGCCGGCAACGGCGTTGTGCTGCCGGAGCAGCGCAACGCGGCGGGGTCAGGCGCCGGTGCGCGGCGCGCGCCCCGTGACCGGGTAGATCGGGTCGGTATAGAACTGCGTGGAAGGATGGCCGGCGGCTACCAGGCTGTCCACCAGCGCTTCGTCCTCGGCGATGAAGCTTTGCTTGAACGAATCCATGTAGCCGGTCCACTGCTCCAGGGTGCGCGGCCCCGCCACCACCGAGGTGATGTTGCGGTTGTTCAGCACCCAGTTGAAGGCAAATTCGCCCGGGGTCATGCCGCGCTTTGCCGCGTGCGCGGCCAAGGTCTGGGCCAGGCGCAGGGAATCGTCGCGGAATTCGGTCTGCATCAGGCGCTTGTCTTTGCGGCCGGCGCGCGTATCGGCGGGCGGCGTCTCGCCCGGCTTGTACTTGGCCGAGAGCACGCCGCGCGCCAGCGGGCTGTAGGGCACGACCGCCAGGCCGTGGTGCAGGCAGGCTGGGATCAGCTCGGCTTCGGGGGTGCGGTCCATCGCGTTGTAGCAGGGCTGGCACACCACGGGCGCGGGCACGCCCATCGCCTTGCAGGTGGCGGTGAACAGGGCGATGCGCCAGGCCTTGAAGTTGGACAGGCCGATGTAGCGGATCTTGCCGGCGCGGATCAGGTCGCCCAGGGCGCCGACGATCTCCTCCACCGGCGTTTCCGCGTCGTCGCGATGCATGTAGTAGATGTCGAGATAGTCGGTCCCCAGGCGCGACAGGGAAAGATCGATGGCGCGCAGCAGCCAGCGCCGCGAGGTGCCGCGGTCGTTCGGGTCGTCGCCCGCCGGGTTGGCCACCTTGCTGGCGAGAATCCAGCGCGTGCGGTCCCGCGCGATCAGCTTGCCGGTGATGCGCTCGGAGGCCCCGGCCGCGTAGCTGTCGGCGGTGTCGATGAAATTCACCCCCGCTTCGCGCGCTGCTCCGACAATGCGCCCCGCTTCCGTTTCATCGGTACGGTCGCCGAACATCATGGTGCCCAGGCAGATCGGGGAAACGCGAATGCCGGACGCGCCGAGTTTTCTGACTTCCATCATGGTTCTTCCTGGCCGGATTGTGGATATCTACTTGACGGGTGAGGCCACCGGCTTGCCCTTTTCCACCACGTAAGTGGCCAGCACCTTCGCCGGCACGGTGCCGACGTTCCTGCCGTCATGCGGCACGCCGGCCGGTACGAAGAACACGTCGCCCGCTTTCAGGGTCACCGGCGGCTTGCCCTCGATTTCCAGTTGCAGCGAGCCCTCGAGTATGTAGCCCAACTCCTCGCCCGGGTGCGTATGCTTGCCGGCGGCCGCGCCGGGCGCGAATTCGGCGCGCGCCACCACGGCGTTCTGGTTTGGTGTGGACAGGTCCTGGGTCTGCAATACGGCGCGCGAAAATCCTGGCTGCTGTGCCTGCAACTGGCTCAAGCCCAGTCCCAGGGCACCGATGAGTGCAAGGGCGATGGTCGCGCGGATGGTGTTCTTCTGCATGGTGGACTCCTCCGATCGTTATTGGTCGTTACCAAAAACATGACAGCCTCGCCGGAGGCATGCTTACGTCACAGTTTTCCTGGTTCTCAACACTATGGGCCGCCGGCTGCGCAACGGCTCCGCGCATGCTACTCCGGTTCCACCCCCGCCGCCTTGAGGATCGCCGCCATCTGCGGCGTCTCGCGCCTGATCGTCTCGGTGACCGCCTGCGGCGTGCTGTGCGCTGTCGCGATGCCCAGGCCCGCGTAGCGCTCCTGCACCTCGGGCAGCTTCATCACCCTGGCCAGGTCGGTGTTCAGACGGCTGATGATCTCCGGCGGCGTGCCGCGCGGGGCCAGCACCGCCCACCACACGCTGGCATCGAAATTGGGCAGGCCCGACTCCGCCATGGTCGGTACATCGGGCAGCACCGCCGAGCGCACCTCGCTGGTGACGGCCAGGGGCCGCAGCCTGCCCGCCTTGATCTGCGGAATCGCCGGCACCATGTCGGCGAACACCATGTCCACCTGACCCGCGACGAGATCGGTGACCGCCTGTATCGTGCCCTTGTAAGGCACGTGCACGATGTTCACCCCGGTCTTGGACTTGAAGATCTCGCCGCTGATGTGCGAGGTGATGCCGATACCCCCGGAGCCGAAGTTGAGCTTGCCCGGTCTGGCCTTGGCCAGCGCGATCAGCTCGGCGACGTTTTTCACCGGTACGCTCGGGTGCACCACCAGCACCTGCCCGGCACTTGCCACCATCGACACCGGCGCGAAATCGGCGATGGGGTCGAAGCCCATGCGCTTGTACAGATGCGGGTTGGTGGTCATGGTGCTGCTGTTGGTGAGGATGATGGTGTAGCCGTCCGGCGCGCTCTTGGCGGCGATTTCGTGGCCGATGTTGGCGCCCGCGCCGGGCCGGTTCTCCACCGCGACCGGCTGGCCCAGCGTATCGGTGAGGTTCTTGGCGATCAGGCGGCACAGCACGTCCGAGGTGCCGCCGGGCGGGAAAGGCGCGATGAAACGCAGCGCCTTGCCGGGATAGGCTTGCGCATGCGCGCCGGGGCCGATCAGGCAGGACAACAGGGTGCAGGCGGCGGCCGCGAACAGGGCGCGCCGGCCGCGCGGGCGGAGCAAGGGCATGTTTGTCTCCAGTCTGTTTGTATGTGCTGCGCGGGCAGTCTACGCCGCGCAGGAATCGGTGCGCATGATGCGGCGGATAACCGGGAATCATAAAAATGGTGACAAGAACATGCCTCCGGCGAGGCTGTCATGTTTTTGCTAGCGATTGATAGCCGGGCGGCCGCTCCAGGGCCGGTGTGTGAGCAAAAATTCCGCTGCTTGTGTGAATTAATTCACATTGTTTGCGCGCTTTGCTGCCAAGATGCCCGAATCACGCCACAATTGCGCGCGGCCATGCCATCATCATGGCTGAGAATAAAACCGTCGCGGATTTGTGGCGCGGTAAGAAACAACACAAGGGAAGCTCATCATGTCGGCAAAAACAATCTTCCAGCGCTTCTGCGCCAGTGGTCTCGCCATCGCGGCGGGCCTGGCGGCCTCCGCCAGCTTCGCGGCCACCGTGCAGACCTTCTCGCCGCAGGGCGAGATTCGCACCGTGCGCCAGGTGGCGGCGCGCTTCTCCGAGAGCATGGTCAAATTCGGCGACAAGGATGCGCCGCATCCCTTCGCGATCACCTGCAGCGAACCCGGCCGCGGCCGCTGGATCGACGACCGCAACTGGGTCTACGATTTCGAGCGCGACCTGCCGCCCGGCACCCGTTGCAGCTTCAAGCTCAAGTCCGAGGCCAAGCCCCTGGCCGGCGGCGCCATGACCGGCAAGACCGACTATGCCTTCAACACCGGCGGCCCCGCGGTGATCAACAGCCAGCCATATCAAGGCTCTTCCTCGATCGACGAGGAGCAGGCCTTCCTGCTCTACCTGAACGGCCCGGCCCATCTGCCGAGCGTGCGCGAAAAGACCTGGTGCGTGGCCGAAGGCGTGGGCGAGCGCATCGGCATCGAGCTGATCGAAGGCGCGCCGCGCGCCGAACTGCTCAAGGCCCTGAACCGCGAGAAGGAGGAGAAGAACGACAAGTTGCTGATCGTCAAGTGCCGCCAGCGCTTTCCCTCCGGCGCCAATGTCACCCTGGTCTGGGGGCGCGGCATCGAGACCGCGGGTGGCGATGCGGCCGCGCGCGTGGCCACCACCAAGGACCAGCCGCTCAAATACCAGGTGCGCCCCGAGTTCCGCGCCTCGTTTACCTGCGTGCGCGACAACGCCCAGGCACCATGCTCGCCGCACCAGCCGCTGCGCCTGGAGTTCACCGGCAACGTGCCGCGCGGCATCGCCGACGGCATCCGCCTCAAAGGCGGCGGCGAAACCTACAAGCCCTTCTGGGACCGCGAAGAGACCGACGCCATCGTGCGCGGCGTCACGTTCAAGCCCCCGTTCCCCGAGACCACCGAATTCACCATCGAGCTGCCGTCCAAGTTCAACGACGACATCGGCCGCGTCGCCGTCAACGCCAATATCTTCCCGCTGAAAACGCGCACCGGCGAAGGCACGCCCCTGGTCAAGTTCGCCGCCAACTTCGGCATCATCGAGCGCGCCCAGCCGGTATTGCCGGTGACCATCCGCAATGTCGAGCCGCAATTGAAGGCTCTGATGCTCAAGAGTGGCGCGGCGCAGCGCCCGGGCCGCGTCAGCGACGTGACGGTGTCGGAAGACAGCGCCATCATGGGCTGGATCGCGCGCCTGCGCGGCGCCGACAACCGCGAGTTCGAAAGCCGCGAAACGAGCCTGATGAAAGGCGCGGGCGCGCAGCAAAAGACGCTGCCCGCGCCCGCCGGCGGCAAGACCTTTGAAGTGATCGGCATCCCGCTGGACAAGCCCGGTTTCCACGTGGTCGAAATCGAGAGCGACGCGCTCGGCGCCGCGCTGCTGGGCAAGCAAAAGCCCATGTACGTGCGCGCCAGCGCTCTCGTCACCAACCTCGCCGTGCACCTGAAAATGGGCCGCGAGAGCGGCGCCGTCTGGGTCAGCACGCTGGATGCGGGCAAACCCGCCGGCAACGCCGATGTGCGCCTGTACGACTGCAACGCCAAGCTGGTCTGGCAGGGCAAGAGCGGCGCCAACGGCGTGGCGATGATGAACGTGGGCACCGACAGCGCGCCACACTGCAAGAACGACGAACTCTCGGTCTGGTACGCCTCGGCGCGCCTGGGCGACGACATGAGTTTCGCCCTGTCGGACTGGAACCGCGGCATCGAGCCCTGGCGCTTCAAGGTCGACCAGGGCTACAGCGGCAACGACATGGCCGGGCACACCGTGTTCGACCGCATGCTGCTGCGCGCCAATGAAACCGTGTCGATGAAACACTTCCTGCGCCAGGAGACCCAGGCCGGCCTGCGCATCCTGCCCAAGGGCCCGATGCCCGAGTCGGTGGTGCTCACCCACCTGGGTTCGGACCAGCAATACACCTTCCCCGTCACTTTCAACAGCCGCGGCGTCGCGCTCACCACCTGGAAGGTGCCGGCCGATGCGAAGCTGGGCCAGTACAACGTCACCCTGGTGTGGAAGGAACGCCCGCGCAACAACAACCGCGACCGCGAAGAAGGCGAGGATGGCTACGGCCGCCGCCTGGATACCGGCAGTTTCCGCGTCGCCGAGTTCCGCCTGCCGGTGATGCTGGGTTCGCTCGCCGGCCCGACGGGTTCGCAAGTGCGCCCCAAGGAACTGCCGCTCAGCGTGCAGCTCTCCTACGCTTCCGGCGGCCCGGCCCCGGGCATGGACGTGAAAATGAGCGCGGTGGTGCGCAAGCGCTACGTCAATTTCCCGGCCTACGAGGAGTTCGCTTTTGGGGTGCGCGAATCCGGCGGCGGCGATGAGGACGTGCAGGGCGAAGGCAGCACCGACAGCAGCGGCGACAAGCTGGTCGCCGACAAGAACACGGTGAAACTCGACGCCAAGGGCGTGGGCCAGTACACCGTGAAATCCCTGCCCGAGATCGCGCAGCCGCGCGAGCTGGTGGCCGAAGGTACCTACCGCGACCCGAACGGCGAAGAGCAGACCCTGCGCACCAGCGTGGCCCTGTGGCCCGCCGCCGTGGTGGCCGGCATCAAGACCGAAGGCTGGGCACGGGTGAAAAAGAAAGCCCGCGTCACCCTGCTGGCGGTCGATACGCAAGGCAAGCCCGCCGCCAACACCGGCGTGGAACTCGAAGGCAACCTGAAGATCACCACCTCGCACCGGCGCCGTACCGTCGGCGGTTTCTACGCCTACGAGAACAAGCAGGAGACCAAATCGCTCGGGTCGCTGTGCAGCGGCAAGACCGACACGCGCGGCTACCTGCATTGCGAGATCGAAGTCAGCGAGTCCGGCGAGATCATGCTGTCAGCGAAAGCGCGCGACGCCAGCGGCAACGTTTCCGAGGCGCAGGCCAGCATCTGGGTCTCGGGCGGCGCCGACTGGTGGTTCGGCGGCGAAGACATGGACCGCATGGACGTGCTGCCGGAAAAGAAGAACTACAAGCTGGGCGAGACCGCCAAGTTCCAGGTGCGCATGCCGTTTCGCCAGGCCACCGCCTGGGTGGCGATCGAGCGCGAAGGCGTGATCGAGACCCGCGTGGTCGAACTCTCCGGCAAGGAGCCGGTGATCGAAGTGCCGATCAAGGGCGAGTACGCGCCCAACGTCTATGTCTCCGTGCTGGCGGTGCGCGGCCGGGTGCGCGACGTGCCCTGGTACTCCTTCTTCCAGTGGGGCTGGCGCGCGCCGGTCGAATGGTGGAACGAGCGCCGCGAATGGGTCGAGATGTACAACAAGGGCGAGGCGACCGCGCTGGTCGATCTTGCCAGGCCCGCGTTCAAGATGGGCATCGCCGAAGTCACGGTCGGCAACCAGGCCTTCGAGCTGAAGGTCAATGTCGCCGCCGACAAGCCGGTGTACCAGACGCGTGAAACCGCCAAGGTGCGCATCGAGGTGAAGACCGCCGACGGCAAGCCCGCGCCACAAGGCACCGAGGTTGCGGTCGCGGCGGTGGACAGCACTTTGCTGGAACTGATGCCCAACACGAGCTGGGACGCGCTCGATGCCATGCTCAAGCGCCGCTCCTATTACGTGAACACCGCCACCGCGCAGATGCAGGTGGTGGGCCGGCGCCACTTCGGCAAGAAAGCCCTGCCGCCCGGCGGCGGCGGCGGGCGCGCGGTGACGCGCGAGTTGTTCGACACGCTGCTGGTGTGGCTGCCCGAGGTCAAGCTGGACGCCAACGGCACCGCCCTGGTCGACGTGCCGCTGAACGACTCGCTCACCAGCTTCACCATCGCCGCGGTGGCCGACGGCAACGGCAGCCTGTTCGGCACCGGCAAGACCAAGATCACCGCGACCAAGGACCTGCAGATCATCGCCGGCCTGCCGCCCCTGGTGCGCGAGGGCGACACCTTCCGCGCCGGCGTGACCCTGCGCAACACCACCACGCGCGCCATGAAGGTGAACGCCACGCCGACGACACAAGGCCTGGCGAACGCCCCCGCGCCCCAGAGTATCAACCTCGCCGCCGGCGCGGCCCAGGAAATCTACTGGGAAGTCACCGTGCCGGACGGCGCGACGCGCATCGACTGGCTGATCGAGGCCGCCGAGCAGGGCGGCGCCGGGTCTGCAAAAACGGCGGCGAAAGATGCGATGAAAACCTCGCAGAAGGTGGTGCCGGCCGTGCCGGTGACGGTGCAGCAGGCCACGCTCACGCAGATCGACAAGGCCTTCAGCGTGCAGGTCGCGCCGCCCAAGGATGCGTTGCCCGGCAAGGGCGGCCTCGCCGTGGCCCTGCAGGCGAAGATCGGCACCGTGCCGGAAGGCGTGCGCCGCTACTTCGAGGAATACCCCTTCATCTGCCTGGAGCAGAAGACCTCCAAGTCGGTCGGCCTGCGCGACCGCGAGCTGTGGAAGTCGGTGGCGACCGCCGTGCCGAACTACCTGGATGAGGACGGCCTGGCCGCCTACTTCCCCGGCAGCCGCGGCAGCGACATCCTCACCTCCTACGTGCTGGCGGTGACGCATGAAGCCAGCTTCGAGCTGCCCGACGGCGCGCGCGAGACGATGGAGAATGCGCTCGCCAAATTCGTCGAAGGCAAGATCACCCGCGACTTCTGGGCCCCGCGCAAGGACCTGGACCAGCGCAAGCTCGCCGCCATCGAAGCCCTCGCGCGGCGCGGCCACGCCAAGCCGGCGATGCTGCAATCGATCACCTTGCAGCCGAACCTCTGGCCGACCTCGAGCGTGATCGACTGGCTGTCGATCCTGGAGCGCGTGGAAGGCATCCCCAACCGCGACAAGCTGATGCTTGAAGCCGAACAGGTGCTGCGCTCGCGCCTCTCCCTGCAAGGCACCAAGCTGGTGTTCTCCACCGAGACCGATGACTACTGGTGGTGGCTGATGGTGGGCGGCGACGTCAACGCCGCGCGCCTGATCGCCGTGGTCGCCGACCGTCCGGGCTGGAAGGAAGACCTGCCGCGCCTGGTCAGCGGCCTGATCGGCCGCCAGGGCCGCACCGGCGCGTGGAACACCACCACCGCCAACCTGTGGGCCGGCCTCGCGCTGGAGAAATTCTCCGCGCGTTTCGAAAAGGAAGGTGTCTCCGGCAGCACGCGCGCTGTGCTGGAAGCCGGCAGCGACAGCAGCCCGGTGCAAAGCTATGCCTGGGGCAGCGCCCCGGCCGGCAAGCTGCCCGTGCTGCCCTGGGCCAAGTCCGCCAGCGCCGCCGCGTCGGTGAAAATCAGCCACGAAGGGTCGGGCAAGCCCTGGGCCACGATCCAGAGCCTGGCGGCGATCCCGCTTAAAAGCCCGGACTTCGCCGGCTACGCCATCGAGAAGACCATCACCCCGGTGCAGCAAAAGACCAAGGGCAGCTACACCCGTGGCGACCTGCTGCGCATCACGCTGGTGGTGAAATCCAGCGCCGACATGACCTGGGTCGCGGTCACCGATCCGGTGCCGGGCGGCGCCACCGTGCTGGGTTCAGGCCTGAACCGCGAAAGCCAGTTGGCGCAGCGTGACGAGCGCAAGAGCGGCGATGCCTGGCCCGCATATGAGGAGCGCAGCTTCGAAGGCTTCCGCGCCTACTACGAGTACGCGCCCAAGGGCACCTGGAAGGTGGAGTACACGGTACGGCTGAACCAGGACGGCGACTTCTCCCTGCCGCCGACCCGTGTCGAGGCGATGTACGCGCCGGAGATGTTCGGCGCCCTGCCCAATCCGCGCATGAAGGTGGTGCCGTGATGTTCAGGCGGACGGCTTGCGCCGCGCTGCTTGCCATCGGCTTGATGGCAGGTCCGGTGCACGCCGCCGAGCCGCCCAGCTATACGCAGGTACGGACCGGCTACGTGCCTTCGGATGCCTGGCTACTCGACCGGCGCGGCGACCCGCTCGACGCGATCCGCCTGGACAAGAGCACGCGCCGACTGGCGTGGACCGCGCTGGACGATATCTCCCCGGCGCTCAAGAACGCGCTGATCAAGTCCGAAGACCAGCGCTTCTACGACCACGACGGCGTGGACTGGCAGGCGGTATTCGGCTCGCTGGGCAGCAACGCGCGCGGCAAGCAGCGCGGCGCCTCCACCCTCACCATGCAGCTCGCCGGCCTGCTCGATCCTGAGCTGAAACGTGGCGAGGGCGGGCGCAGCTGGATGCAGAAAATCTCCCAGGCGCGCATGGCCCTGGCGATCGAAAAAAAATGGACCAAGCCGCAGATTCTCGAGGCCTACCTGAACCTGGTGCCGTTCCGTGGCGAACTGCAGGGCGTGAGCGCCTTGTCGTGGAACCTGTTCGGCAAAAGCCCCTCGGGCCTGAACGCCAACGAAGCCGCGATCGCGGCGGCGCTCTTGCGCGGTCCCAACGCGGCGCAGAAGAAAATCGCCGAGCGCGCCTGCCTGCTGGTTCCGGCAGGCGATTGCGAGCCGCTCAAGACCCGCCTGACCACGGCGCTTACCGGCGCCGAGGCGCGCCGCCCGGAGAAGAGCCTGGCGCCGCACCTGGCGGTGCGCCTGCTCAAGAAGCCCGGCGACAAGGTGCAAAGCACGCTGGACGCGCGCCTGCAAAAATTCGCCCGCGATGCCCTGCGCGCGCGCCTGATGGAGTTGACCGGGCGCAACGTCGAAGACGGCGCCGTGGTGGTGCTGGACAATGCCAGCGGCGAGGTGCTGGTCTACGTCGGTTCCTCCGGCGACCTGTCGCAGGCCGCGCAGGTGGACCACGTGATCGCGCCGCGCCAGGCCGGCTCGACCCTGAAACCTTTTCTCTACGCCAAGGCGATCGAGCAAAAGCGCCTGACAGCGGCTTCGGTGCTGGATGATTCCCCCGCGCAGATCCGCACCGACACCGGCCTGTACATTCCGCGCGACTACGCGAAGAATTATCGCGGCCCGGTGAGCGTGCGCCAGGCCCTCGGCGGTTCGCTGAACGTGCCGGCGGTGCGTACCCTGGTGATGCTCGGGCCCGATACCTTCGCGACCACCTTGCGCGACTTTGGCCTCTCCACCATCAACCGTGATGGCGAGTACTACGGTTACAGCCTGGCGCTGGGCAGCGCCGAAGTCACCCTGCTGGAACTGGCCAACGCCTATCGCGCGCTTGCCAATGCGGGCATGGCCAGTCCGGTGCGCCTGACCGCGCCCGAGGCTCCAGTCAAAGGAGTCAAGCCCGCCGCGCCGGCGCCGGCGCAGCGCGCGGTGAGCGCCGCCGCCGCCTACATCGTCAGCGACATGCTCTCGGACAACACCGCGCGCGCGCTCGCCTTCGGCTTCGCCAGCCCCTTGCAAACGCGTGTCTGGAGCGCGGTGAAAACCGGCACCAGCAAGGATATGCGCGACAACTGGGCGGTCGGCTACTCGGCCCGCTACACCGTCGGCGTATGGGTCGGCAACTCCGGTGGTGACCCGATGCACGATGTCTCCGGCGTCTCCGGCGCCGCCCCGCTGTGGCACGACATGATGCAGGAGCTGCACCGCCGCACGGCAAGCCTGCCGCCGGCCGCGCCTGCGGGGGTGGTGGCGCAGGAAGTTACCTATCTGCCCGCGATCGAGCCGCCGCGTAGCGAATATTTTGTCGCCGGCACTGAGCGCAAGGTGGTGGAACTGGCGGGCGGACGTGGCGAGAGCGCGCTGGCCCCGCGCATCGCCTACCCGGTGCCCGGCACCATCGTCGCGCTGGATCCGGACATCCCGTTCGACCGCCAGCGCGTGGTGTTCTCGGCGGCCTCGGCGCATGCCGGCCTGCAATGGGTGCTCGACGGCAAGCCGCTGGGCCGCGCCAATGCCAACGCCAGCTGGTTCCCGCTGCCGGGGCGGCACGTGCTGCGCATCGTCGATGCGAAGGGCGAAATGGCCGACGAAGTGGCATTCGAGGTGCGCGGGGCGGTGATGAAGCCGTCCGGCCGTTCGGGCGGGGTGGTCAAGGCGAACTGGCAGCCTGTCGGGAAGACAGGGCAGGCAAGCAGGTAAACCATGCGCATTCCTTCCGCAATCCTGCTGGCCGCGGCCGTCTGGTGCACGGCTGCGCAAGCAGGCCCGGCGGACCCGGCAGACCCGGCCGGGACCGGCAAGCCCAGGATTGAACCCGGCCATCTGCGCATGGTCTGCGACGCCGCGCGTTCGGAACTGCGGATCTTCGATCCCGGCTACGTACAGGCGCCGCCGGCGCGGCCGGGCGAGCGCGTCCGGGAGGTCGGGTGGAGCGGGCTCGCGATCTCGGGAAAACGGCAAGTCAACGGCTTCTACCTGCGCGTGGGCAGCCAGACGCGGCGCCTGGCCTGCGGCCGCCTGCGCGTGGCGATCGAGGAAGGCTACTATCACCCGAGCCCGGGCGGCCGCAGCGGCGTCTTCATGTTCCCGTATTTGCGCGCCCGCCTGGATGGCCGGGAGATTGCGCGCCTGCAGCTCGATGCCGGCGAAGACACCATCGACACCAGCGGGGATTGCGAAGACCGCGCCGCGTGTCCCCACACCCTGCGCCTGCTGTTGTGCGCACCGGCGGGACTCGATGCCTCCGGCAGCGCCTGCGCGGAGCCGCCTCGCCCCGGCCGCGTGCGGGCCTATGCGCAGCGCTGGTGGTTCGACGATGAACGGAAGACGCAAACCCGCATCGATGAATTGAAATAGGCGGGATGACCTCGAACCCGGTCCACTTGACCGGCAAACGAAGGTTTGCCGCATTGGCCGCCATGTGCACCGCGTTCGCCGTTGCGGCATTGCCGGCCGTGGCGGCGGGAGCGGACCATAGTCGCGCAGCCGGAAGAATATTTGTAATGCCATCCGCATTTTTCGGTGAAGGTCGGCTACAATTTTCGGATGGGGCCGGAAGAGTTTTCCGGCCCATCGGGCAGACCTCATCTATCCGGACGCAGGTGCAGATCCGGGCATCAGAAAAACACGCAAGTGAATCTCGCTTATCTTTTTCCGCGGCGCGTCGAGCGCAAGGCGGATGGCAACATCGTTCTCGACTGGGAGGGGCAGTCGCCGTTCGGCGCGCCTTGCCCCTTGCAGGTGAACGATGCGGTGGCCTATCCGCGCGTCCTGCCGGACTGCCTGTCGGCGGATGACTGCGAGCGCATCATCGCGCTGGGCGAGACACGCCTGAAGTCGGCCGCGTCAGTGGAAGGGCGCGGCGACCTGGCCTCGCGCGAATACCGGGTCAGCGACATTTGCTGGATCGAGCCGGCCGATGACAGCCAGTGGCTGTATCACCAGCTGGGGATGCTGTTCAGCTACGTCAACGAAGCCTACGGCTTTGAGCTGGTCGGGCTGGGCGAGTCCTTGCAATACACCTGCTACGGCCCCGAGCAGTTTTTCAGCTGGCACATCGACAATGGCCTGGGCGGCGCTTCGCTGCGCAAATTGTCTCTCACCATCCAGTTGAGCCAGCCTTCCGACTATGAAGGCGGCAATCTGGAATTCCACGGCACGCCGGAGATTCCCGGCGCGCGCGGGCGCGGCACGGCAATATGTTTTCCCTCTTATCTGGCGCACCGGGTCAGCCCGGTGAAGCGCGGCCTGCGGCGTTCGCTGGTGGCCTGGGCCTACGGGCCGGTATATCGCTGAGCGGCCGTACAGGGCGGAGTTACAACCAAGCGTGCAAGCCGGGCCGCTTTGACTGCCCCACGGCGCGGCCCTAGAATAGCCCGCACCCGGCCTTGCGGCCGTTCTTCAAGGCTTGCCGATGATCACCGTCCACCACCTGAACAACTCGCGTTCGCAGCGCCTGCTCTGGCTGCTGGAAGAGCTGGGGCTGGAGTACGAGATCAAGCGCTACCAGCGCGATCCCAAGACCATGCTGGCCCCGCCCGAATTGCGCAAGGTGCATCCCCTGGGCAAGTCGCCGGTGATGGAGGAGGACGGCATCAAGGTGGCCGAGTCCGGCGCCATCACCGAGTTCGTGCTCGACCGCCACGACCCCAAGAACACCTTGCGCCCCGCGCCCGGCACGCCCGACCGCCTGCGCTTCACCTATTGGCTGCACTACGCCGAAGGCTCGGCGATGACCCCGCTGTTGCTGGCGCTGATCTTCGGGCGCATGCCGAAGCAGCCGATGCCTTTTTTCGTCAAGCCGGTGGCCAAGGGCATCGCCGACAAGGTGCTGGGCACCTTCGTCAACCCGCAGCTGAAAAATCACCTGGAGTTCATGGAAGGCGAACTCGCCAAGAGCACCTGGTTCGCCGGCGAGCATTTTTCCGCCGCCGACATCCAGATGAGTTTTGTCGGCGAGGCCTTCGCCGCGCGCGGCGGGCTGAACGAGAGCAAGCCGCACATGTGGGCCTGGCTCAAACGCATCCACGCGCGTCCGGCCTACCTGCGCGCGGTCGAGCGCGGCGGGCCCTACGAACTGATGAGTTGAGCGGCCCGGCGGTGAATCCTTCCATCCGTGGCGCCGCCGCGCGCATCCTCAAGTCGGTGCGCGACACCTACGGCCGGCCCCTCACGCGCGTGCCGGCCCGCGAGGCCGATTTCCCGCACCTGGACCTGCGCATGTACCGGCACATGCACGAGACCCTGCGGGCGCAGGGCTTCGCGCTGCTGTGCGACTACGCCGTGCGCGAGATCAACGAGTCGCCCAGCACCCTGCTGGCGCCGACCATGATCCGCGCCTGGACCGCGCGCGAGGGCGGCATGGTGGCTTCGTGCATGGTGGCTTCGTATTACCAGCGCCGCCCGCGCTGGTCGCGCCTGGGGGCCAAGTTGCTCACCGGTCTGAAAAACGGCCGCTGGATCGACGCGCCGGCGATGAGCGTGAAGGCCGCGCGGGTGCGCCATTGCGTGGAATTCGCCACTGAACTTGAGGATGGCAGCTTTGTCAGCACCAGCAACGCCGAGTCGGCCGAGAGCATCGGCATGCCGGCGCAGCTGGACCGCAAGTTCCACCCCTTCGGCACGCCGGTGTCCACGCTGCTGGAGGACCATCGCGCGCGCGTCGCGGCGGCTTCGGCGCGGTGCGGCGGTGCCACGCCGCGCCCGGTACACAATGTCGAAGAGCTGAACGCCCAGCTCGCGCGCGAGAACGCGGTGAAAAACGCGCATCGCGCCGCCATCGGCTGGGTCACGCACGGCGAACTGCTCAAGCTCTCCGGGGGCAAGAGCGAACTGGCCGACGCGATCTACGCCGAGATCCGCACCCTGCTGCGCGAAGAGACGCAAGCCGCGGGCGGCCCGGCGTGATCGTTTGGCGCAACCGCGCGGCTTAAGCGCGCAACGCAACTGCGCAACTTAATCGCGCGGCCTGGCTACTCGGCCTTGGCGCCGGAGATTTTCACCGCTTTTGCATTGCGCACGATCTCGGCCGCGATCAGGGCGGTGAATTCCTCCGGGCTGTTGGCCGACAGTTCATAACCCTTGGCCACCACTTCCTTCTGCACGAACTCCGGGTCGGTCATCAGCGCCTTGAACTCGGTGTGCAGTTTGGCGACGATATCGCGCGGCGTACCGGCGGGGACGAATACGCCGAACCAGGTCGAGGCCGGCACCTCCGGGTAACCCAGCTCCGTGAAGGTCGGCACCTCCGGCATGATGGACAGGCGGCTTTTGCCGCCGATGGCAATCGCCCGCAGGCGCCCGCTCTTGATGTGCGCCATCGACGAGGCCGCGCCGGAGAAGGTCATCTGCACTTCGCCCGCCAGCACCGCCGGCACCGCCTGCGGCAGGCCCTTGTAGGGTACGTGGGTCACGGAGATGCCGGCGATGTTCTTCAGGGTTTCCATCGCCAGGTGCGGCGGCGTGCCGCTGCCGTAGGAGGCGTAGTTCAGCTTGCCCGGGTTGGCCTTGGCGTAGGCGATCAGCTCCTTGAGGTTTTGCGCCGGCACTTCAGTGTTGAGCACCAGCAGCTGGTTCAGTTGCACCAGCTGGGTGACCGGGGTGAAGTCCTTCACCGGGTCATACGGCAGCTTGGCGTACAGGTGCTGGTTCAGGGTGACGGTCGTGTCGGCGGTGAGCATCAGGGTGTAGCCATCGGGCGCGGCCTTGGCCACCGCATCGGCGCCGATGATGGTGCCGGCGCCCGGCTTGTTCTCGATCACCGCGGGCTGGCCGAGGCGCTTGCCCAGGCGGTCGCCGAGCAGGCGCGCCATCACGTCCAGCCCGCCGCCGGCCGGGTAGGGCACGACGATGCGGATAGGCTTGTTCGGGTAGGCCTGCGCGTGCGCGGCAGGCGCGGTGAGGCAGGCGGGCAGAAGCAGAAGGGAGGCGGCGCGGCGGGCTAGCTGGGCAATGCGGGGCATGGAAGGTCCGGTCGGGTTGGGCGGATGCAACAGGGGTACGCAAGCAATTCTAAAGCCACCCGCGCGGCGCGGATGCGATAATCGCCGCCCATGCTCCAGCGCTTTTTCACCCGCCGCGGCGAATCTGGCAAGCCCCCTGAAGCGGCGCCAGCCGCCGTGCTGCCCGGAGCGGCGCCAGCCGCCTTGTCGTCCACCGCGGCGCCGGCCGTCCCGCCGCCTGCCGTCTCCATGCCCGCCGCGCCCGCCGCCGCGCCTGCTGTTGTGCCCGCTCCGCCGGGGGATGACGCGCCGCGCATCCTGCGCGCCTGGCTGGCCGGCGATATGGGGCCGGCTTATGCGCTGGATGAACTGCTGGCCGACCCCTTGCGCGCGCAGGTTGCCTGCCTGATCGCCACGCGCGGCGATGTCGAACTTCTTCAGCGCCTGCTCAGCGAGCTGCTCGGCCGCCCGGTGCCGCCTTCGGTCGACCGCATGCTGCTCGCCGAAGCCCTGTTCACGCGCGGCTCCTTCGAGCAGGCGCATACCGTATTGCGCGAAGCCGCGCAGGCGCCGGACCGGATGGGCGCGCGCGCCTGCGTGCTGCTCGGCGAAGCGCTGATCTACCGCGGCCAGCTCGATGCCGCCGTGCCGCTCATCAAACATGCCATGGTGCACGCGCCCGACGCACCCACCGCGCAGATCCTCCAGGGCATCCTGGTCGATCATGCCGGCGACGCGCGCGCGGCGCTCGCGCACTACCGCCGCGCGGTGGCGGCGCGCCCGGGCGACGTCGGCGCCCGGGTCGGCCTGGCGATGGGCCTGCTGCGCTGTGGCGAACTGCAGGACGGGTTTGGCGAATGGGTGCTGGCCGAGTACCTGGCCGGCGAATTCACGCGCGAATCGAACAGCCCGGTGTGGGACGGCCGGCCGCTCCGCGCGGACCGGGTCCTGATCCTCACCTCCAACGGCCACGGCGACGTGATCCAGCTCCTGCGCTTCGCCCGCGAGCTGCGCCGGCGCGAGCCGCTCGCGCGCCTGAGCATCCAGTTGCGCCCCGGCCTGGCGCGCCTGGCGGCGGCCACCGGCTGGTTCGAGCAAGTGTTCGTCGGCCCCATCGAGCAGGACATATTCGACTGGCAGGTCAGCCTCACCCATCTGCCGCAATTGCTCGACCTGACGATGGCCGAACTGCGCGGCGACGCGCCTTATCTCACCGTGCCGCCCGCGGACATCGCGCAAGCCGCTGCCTGGCTGCCGCCGCGCCGGGAAGGCCGCCTGCGTGTCGGCCTGCGCTGGAACGGCAATCCCGGGCCCTTCAACGAGCGGCGCAGCGTGCCTTTCGACGCGCTGCGTCCCTTGTTCGAGGTGCAGGGGATAGACTGGGTCGCGGTGGTTGAAGACGCCGCCAGCCTCGCCGTACTGGGTGAACATCCCCTGCTGGACCTCACCGCGCATCTCACCGACTTCCAGGCCACCGGCGCGCTCTTGCGGCAGCTGGACCTGTTCATCAGCGTCGATACCTCGACCGCGCACCTGGCCGGCGCCCTGCACCTTCCCGCCTGGATCCTGACCCAGCCTTGCCCCGAGTGGCGCTGGGGCCAGTTCGAGACCGCCACGCCGTGGTACGGCTCGCTGCGCCTGTTCCGGCACCGCCGGGGCTTCGACTGGGAGGCGATGGTCGGCGAGATCCGCGATGCGCTGGCCGCGCGGGTGCGCGAGGCCAGCTTCCCGTAAGGGGGCCCACCCGCCGCCACCAGGCTTGCTGCCGTGTCGGCGGTCCTAGCGCGCGGCGGCAAACGCACGCTTGGCCGCCTGGTCCGCATGCGCGCGCGCCGGGGCCGCGGGCCCGGTCGCGGCTGCCGGCGCGCAGTCCGCCGCGCCGGCTTCGCCCTGCGGCGTGGGGGCATCCCCCTTGGCGATCTCGAAGCCGGCCTGCCGGAACGAGCCGCTGGCGTGGATCGCCGAACCCAGCGCGAACACGCGGCCCTGCTTGGCTTGCGGCCTGAGCAGCAGGTCGAAGCGTTCCTGGCGCAGGTCGATGGTGGCGCTGCCGTTCACGCGGGTCTGGTCGCTGTCGAGCAGCAGGCTGCGCGAGCGGCCCACGCCGTCGCGAAAGTCGAGCGCCACGGCGGCGCAGCGCAGGGTGATGGCGCGGTCACCGGCGAGCTTGAGCCAGAGCAGCTTGCCGCCGTTCAGGCCCAGCTTGGCGTCCAGCAGGTTGGAGATGCGCCCATCGCGCAGCGCCGCGCTGGCCGAACCGGAGGCGCTGCCCATCAGGGCGGCGGGCGAATCGCCGCCGGCGACAAGCTTCAGGCGCGCCATCATCGCGCCGCCGGCGCCGGCCTGGGGAAAATTCGCGGTGAGCCGCTCCACGCTCAAGGCGCGCGCCTCCAGTTCGAGGCGCAAGCCGGCCGGCGCCGAGCGCGCGTCGAACTCAAGCCTTCCCTGGGCGTGGCCGCCCGCCATGCCCAGGTCGAAAGGCGCCAGCCTGAGTTCGCCGTTTTTCAATTCGGCGCGGGCGCGCAGGCTCTCCAGCGCGGGAAATTCCGGCACCGACAGGTGCGCCACGTCCAGGTCGAAGTCGCCGTCCTCGCTGCGCAGGCGCTCCAGGTTCCACGTCTCGGGAGAGAACACCCGGGCCGCCGCGGCTGGGGCGCGCGCGCCGCCTTCGGCGCCGCGCAGCAGCCCGCGCAGGTCCTCCCAGCGCAGCAGCCCACTGCGCAGGCGTGCCTGCCAGCGGCGGCGCTCGCTGTCGCGGCTCACCGACGCGCTGCCGTCCAGATCGCTGGCGCCCAGCTTGCCGTGAAAGTCCTCCACCGCGTAACGCTCCCGCGAAATCCTCACCCGCCCCGTCCCCTGGTAGGCCGGCGAGGCCGGCAGGGTCAGGCGCACGAAGGGCGAAAGCCCGGCGAGCGAACTGCCGCTGACGCGCACCCGTGCGTCCAGCGCGCCCATCCGGAAGAAGTCGGCGATCCGGCCATCCAGATCGAGGCGCGCGCCGTCGGCGCTGCCGTGGCCGCGCAGCGGGAAAAAGTCGCCGGTCTCCTGCAGGCTCATTTCGTAGGCCGTCAGCAGGTCGCCGGTGAAAGGCGTGCCCTGGAGGCGGCCGGAAAAACGGATCCGGTTCGGCAGCGGCGGACCCGCGGTACCCGCCGGCTCGGCCGGCGCGGTTTCCGAGGAGGCCTCCAGTTCCAGGCCGATCCCGTGGTTGACGAAGCGGATGCGCGAATTGCGCGCCTCCAGGCGCAGCACCTTGTACTTGCCGGGGCCGCGGTACTCCGGCTGGCGCAGGCGCCAGTTGCGCAGACCGTCGGCCTGGCGCTCCATGTCGACCTCCGCGTCGATCAGGATCAGGTGCGATACCACGCTCTGGTCGTCGAACAGGGTGCGCAGGGTATCGAACACGAACCGTACCTCGCCGACCCGGGCGAACGGCCGCCGCGCGGCCCAGGGCGCATTCTCGATCTCCACCCCGCGCAGGATCACGGTGGGCGCCAGGGTGTTCGAGATGCGTACCCGCAGGTCGTCGAAGTGCACGCGCCGCTGCGAGGTATGGGAGAGGTAGCGCTCGATCCCCGGGCGCACCCAGTTCCAGTCGAACACGGTGAGCAGCAACACCATCGCCAGCAGCAAGGTGCCGCAGCTCCAGCCCAGCCAGCGCAGCAGCCGGTGCGGGCGGGCCGGCGCGGCGGAACGGGGGGAGGGGGGGGAAGTCTGCATAGGGGCGGCGCATGATGGGACCGCCGCCAGCCGGCCGCGAAGTCCCGGATAGCATGTTCGCCGCCGGGACGCGCCCGCGCTGCCGGTGCGACGGCAGTCGCGGGTCGGACGGCGCCTACAGGCCGGCCGCCTCTTCCTGGATGCTGCCCGGCGCCTGGTCCCGGGCCGGCGCCGCCGCGCGTGCACCCGGGCGCAACGGGGCGATGGCCAGGGAGAAACTCACCACCTCCCCCAGAGCCGGGCTGAACAGGCCGCGCAGCTCATAGTGGTTATGCGCCTCCCGCGGCTTCAGGTGAATGCTCACCGAGGCATTGGGCGCGTAGCAGTGCGCGGCCATGATGTAGCAGTCCTGCGCCCAGGCCAGGGTGCCGGCCAGGTGGCGCAGGGCCGCGTCGGAATATTCAAAGCGGCCGCCCGCCAGGATCGACGTGCCAAAGCGCAGACGCAGGCGAAAGTCCCGCTCCAGCCCGTCCTCCAGGCGCGTGTAGCCCTCGATGCGCAGCTGGCTGTTCTGGCGCAATACCTTGAAGTGCGCTTCCAGCGCGCGGGTCTGCCCGGCCAGCACGCAACGCCCCTGCGCCGCGTAGCGGCCGCTGTCGGTCAAAGGCAGGCTGAGCAACTTCCCTGGTCTCCAAATATCGCGCCGGGCGCGAAAATCCGGCACTTTGCGGCAGGAAGCGCGCCTTTGCAAGGCAAAAACGGCATGCCGGGCCACGGGGCCGGCTGGCGCTAAGCGCAAATTGGCCGCGCCCCGGCCCGCCGGCGGAGGCGGGCAGGGGGTGCCTCGGGTACAATGGATACCCGCATTTTTCGCCGTGCCGCAAAGGCGCGAAGGGCTCCCATGAGCGCGCAATCGTCCGTGCAGTTGTCCGCGCAGTTATCCGCGCAGTTATCCGTCGTCCCCCCGGCTTCCGGGTCTACCCACGCCTCCATCAGTTCCGTCCTCGAGATCGTCGCCGAGCTGCGCGCCGGGCGCATGGTGGTGGTGGTCGACGACGAGGACCGCGAAAACGAGGGCGACCTCTTGATGGCCGCCGAGCACGTCACCCCCGAGGCGATCAACTTCATGGCCAGGTTCGGCCGCGGCCTGATCTGCCTGACCTTGACTGAAATGCGGTGCCGCGAACTTAACCTGCCGTTGATGGTGAGCAACAACGGCACCAAGCACGGCACCAATTTCACCATGTCGATCGAGGCCGCCGAAGGCGTGACCACCGGCATCTCCGCCGCCGACCGCGCGCGCACCGTGCGGGCAGCGGTGGCCCCCGGCGCCAAGCCCTCCGACATCGTGCAGCCCGGGCACATCTTCCCGCTGATGGCCCAGTCCGGCGGCGTACTGGTGCGCGCCGGGCACACCGAAGCCGGCTGCGACCTGGCCGCGATGGCCGGCGCCAGCCCGGCGGCGGTGATCTGCGAAATCCTCAAGGACGACGGCACGATGGCGCGCCTGCCCGACCTGGTCGAATTCGCGCGCGAACACAATCTCAAGATCGGCACGATTGCCGACCTGATCCACTACCGCAGCGAGAACGAGAGCCTGATCGAGCGCTCCGCCGAGCGCCGCGTGCACACCGCCCATGGCGATTTCGTGGCCATCGTCTATACCGACCGCGCCTCCGGCGCCGCCCACGTGGCGCTGACCTACGGCCCGGTATCGCCCGAACGCGAGGTGCTGGTGCGGGTCCACGAACCGCTTTCGGTGTTCGACCTGCTCGACACCGGCGCCGGCTGCCACTCCTGGAGCGTGGACGCCTCGCTGAAAATGATCGCCGCCGCCGGCGCCGGCGCGCTGGTGCTGCTCAACACCGAAGAGAACGCCGAGCGCCTGCTCTCGGCGGTGCACGACCTGAACGCCGGCGTGCGGCCGAAGACGAAAATGGATTTGCGTACCTACGGCATCGGCGCGCAGATTTTGCGCGACCTGGGCGTGGGCAAGATGAAACTGATGGCCAACCCGCGCAAGATGCCCTCGATGGCCGGCTTCGGCCTGGAAGTGACGGGCCACCTGCCGCCGGAAAGCCGCTGAGGCCGCTGAATATATTCCGGCCCCGCCCGTACCGGGCGGGGCTTTTGTTTTAGAGTAGATACGCCGCGACCCGCGTGACCGCCCGCAGCGACCACCCGCGGTGATCACTCACGGTGATCATTGCAGGCGCGGCAATTACCAGTTGAAGGTTTCATGAGCCAGGATCAAGTCCAATTCGATGCAACGCTGGACGGCAGCGGCCTGAGAGTCGCCATCGTGCAGGCGCGTTTCAACGCCGCCGTCGTCGATGCGCTGGCCGAAGGCTGCAAGGCGGAACTCAAGCGCCTGAAAGTGGCGCATATCGAGCACGTCAAGGTACCGGGCGCCCTGGAAGTGCCGCTGGCCCTGCAGGCCCTGGCGCAGAGCGACAAATACGACTGCATGGTGGCCGTCGGCTGCGTGATCCGCGGCGAGACCTACCATTTCGAGCAGGTGTGCAATGACTCCGGGCGCGGCGTGATGGACGTGCAGCTCGCCACCGGGGTGCCGATCGCCAACGCCATCCTCACTGTCGAGAACGACGCGCAGGCCAGGGCGCGCATCTCCAAGGGGGCGGACGCCGCGCGCGTCGCCGTCGAGATGGCGGTATTACTGAAGGGGATGAACCGATGAAAAGCGCCCGCCGCCGCTCGCGCGAATACGCCGTGCAGGGCCTGTACCAGTGGCAGCTCAACGCCACCGATCCGACCCTGATCGCCGACGACCTGAAACGCACCAAGGGCTTCGAGCAGGCCGACGAAAAGCACTTTCGCGAACTGCTGTACGGCGCGATCGAGCAGGTCGTCGTGCTGCGCGCCGACCTGCAGCCTTTCCTCGACCGTCCGGTGCAGGAACTGAGCCCGGTGGAGCACGCCATCCTGCTGGTGGGCGCCTACGAACTGCGCAGCCACGTCGAGGTGCCGTACCGCGTGGTGATCAACGAGTGCGTCGAGCTGGCCAAGACCTTTGGCGGCACTGACGGCTTCAAGTACGTCAACGGCGTGCTCGACAAGCTGGCGCTGACCCTGCGCGAAACCGAGGCCAAGGGCGCGCGCAAGTAGCAGGCCCGCTGATTCCCATGCGATTCCCCGTACGGACCCGCGAGCCGCATGGCCTCCGAGTTTGACCTGATCGCCCGCTATTTCACCCGGCCCGCGCGCCGCGCGCGGCTCGGGGTGGGTGACGATTGCGCCTTGTTGACCGTTGGGCCCGGCATGGAACTGGCGGTTTCGGCCGACATGCTGGTGGCCGGCACGCATTTTTTCCCCGGCACCGACCCGCGCCGCCTCGGGCACAAGACCCTGGCGGTCAATCTCTCCGATCTTGCCGCGATGGGCGCGGCCCCCTCCAGCGCCTTGCTGTCGATCGCCCTGCCGAGCGCGGACGAAGCCTGGGTGAAGGAGTTCGCCGCGGGCTTTTTCGCGCTCGCCGATCTGCACGACGTCGAGCTGGTGGGCGGCGATACCACGCGCGCCGCCCCTGGCGGGGCGCTGGTGCTGAACGTCACCATCCTCGGCGAAGTGCCGGCGGGGCAGGCAATCCGCCGCAGCGGCGCGCGGGCCGGCGACGATGTGTGGGTATCCGGCACGCTGGGCGATGCGGCGCTCGGTTTGGCAGCGCTCAAAGGACAGATGCGAGGACAAATGCAGGGACAGGGTCAACTGGCCGCGAACGACCGTGACTTCTGCGTGGCGCGCCTGGAAATGCCGACGCCGCGAATCGGGCTCGGCCTGGCGCTGCGCGGCATCGCGCGCAGCATGCTGGACCTCTCCGACGGACTGGCGGGCGACCTGGCGCACATCGCGCGTGCTTCCGGGGTTGGCGCGCGAATCGACGTCGATGCCCTGCCATTGTCGGCCGCGCTGCGCGGCCAGCCGCGTGAATTGGCGCTGCGCTGCGCGCTGGCCGGCGGCGACGATTACGAACTCTGTTTCACGGCGCCGGTGTCGGCGCGCGCGCAAGTCGAGGCCGCGGGGCAGGGCGCCGGCGTGGCGGTGACGCGTATCGGCGACATGCAGGCCTCGGGTGATGCGCCGCCCGTCAGCTACATGGACGGGGCCGGGCGCGCGCTCGACCTCGAATTTTCCGGCTACGACCATTTCAGCGGCGCATGAACGACACTGCCAGCGACACCGCGGCGCCGCCGCGCCCGACCTTGATGTGGATGCTGCGCCATCCGGCGCGGGTGATCGCCTGCGGCTTCGGCAGCGGGCTGATCCGCCCGGCGCCGGGCACCTGGGGCACGCTGTTCGGCTGGGGCACCTATGTATTGCTGGCGCGCCATCTGCCGGAATCGGGCATGCTGCTCGCCGTGGTCCTGGCGTTCGCCATCGGCGTGTGGGCCTGCGGGGTAGCGGGGCGCGACCTGGGCGTGGCCGACCACGGCGGCTTCGTGTGGGACGAAGTCGTGGCGATCTGGCTGGTGCTGGCGCTGATCCCGGCGGGGTTCTACTACCAGGCCGCGGGTTTTGTGCTGTTCCGCTTTTTCGATATCCTCAAGCCCGCGCCGATCCGCTATTTCGACGCCAAGTGGAAAAGCGGCTTCGGGGTGATGTTCGACGACCTGCTGGCGGCGGGCTACACCCTGCTGGTATTCGCGCTTTACGTGAGGTTCGTTTCGTGAAAGCGGTTTCGTGAAAGCGGCCCATGGCTGACACCCTCTCCCTGCTCGGCGCCCTGGCGGGCGCGCGCCTGAAAGAGCGCGGCCTGGTGCTGGCCTGCGCCGAGTCGTGCACCGGCGGCTGGGTGGCGCAGACCATCACGGCGGTGGCCGGCAGTTCCGAATGGTTCGACCGCGGCTTTGTCACCTACTCCAACGCCGCCAAGCAGGACATGCTGGGGGTGCCGGAGGCAACCCTGGCGCAATTCGGCGCGGTGTCGGAGCCGACCGCGCGCGCCATGGCGGTGGGGGCGCTGGCGCATTCGCTGGCCCATGTGACGCTGTCGATCACCGGGATCGCCGGGCCCAGCGGCGGCACGCCGGAGAAGCCGGTCGGGCTGGTGTGGTTTGGCTGGGCCAAAGGCCGTGGCGCCCACGTCGAAGACCTGCGGTCCGAGAGCCGGATTTTCGAGGGCGACCGCGAGGCGGTGCGGCGCCAGGCCGTGATCCATGCCCTGCAGGGCATGTTGGCGCAGATCGGCGCCTAGCCAGGATCGGGCCGTCAGGATCAGGCAAAAGCAAAAAGCGCTTGACGCTCCCGACCCTGGTAGATATACTGTATAAATGAACAGTTAAGGGCCGGTCGGGGGATCATCTTAACACCACCCGGGAATTTCCGGGCTTCCGCTTACCGCTGTTCATTCCGGAGAGTATTCCGGACGCTTTTGTGTAACGTCATCCCTTAATACCTTCCTTCTACTATTTATCGCGCCGGGTTCAGGCGAGTTCAGGACATCAAAATTAAAGCCGCCAAAAAACCCGAAACGGAATCCAAAATTGCACAAGGACATCAAATGGATGACAACAAAAGCAAGGCGCTGAGCGCCGCCCTGGCCCAGATCGAAAAGCAGTTCGGCAAGGGCTCGATCATGAAACTGGGCGAGAAGAGCATTGAAGAGGACATCCAGGTCGTCTCCACCGGCTCGCTCGGTCTGGACATCGCGCTGGGCATCGGCGGCCTGCCGCGCGGCCGGGTGGTGGAAATCTACGGCCCGGAATCCTCGGGCAAGACCACCCTGACCCTGCAGGTAATCGCCGAAATGCAAAAGCTCGGTGGCACCGCGGCCTTCATCGACGCCGAGCACGCGCTCGATCCGCAGTACGCGCAAAAACTCGGCGTCAATGTGTCGGAACTGCTGATCTCGCAGCCGGACACGGGCGAGCAGGCGCTGGAAATCTGCGACATGCTGGTGCGCTCCGGCTCGGTCGACATCGTGGTGATCGACTCGGTCGCCGCGCTCACCCCGAAGGCGGAAATCGAAGGCGAAATGGGCGACCAGCTGCCCGGCCTGCAGGCCCGCCTGATGAGCCAGGCGCTGCGCAAACTGACCGGCAACATCAAGCGCACCAACACCCTGGTGATCTTCATCAACCAGATCCGCATGAAGATCGGCGTCATGTTCGGCAACCCGGAAACGACGACCGGCGGCAACGCGCTCAAGTTCTACGCTTCCGTGCGCCTGGACATCCGCCGCACCGGCGCGATCAAGGACGGCGAGGAAGTGGTCGGCAACGAGACCCGCGTCAAGGTGGTGAAGAACAAGGTGGCGCCCCCGTTCAAGGAAGCACACTTCGACATCCTCTACGGGCAAGGCATTTCGCGCGAAGGCGAAATCATCGAACTGGGCGTGGAGCACAAGATCGTCGAGAAGTCCGGCGCCTGGTACAGCTACAACGGTGACCGTATCGGCCAGGGCAAGGACAACACCCGCAACTGGCTCAAGGAAAACCCCGCGATCGCGAAGGACGTCGAAGCCCGGGTACGCGAAGCCCTGGGCGTGCGCAGCGCGGCCCCGGCGGCCGACGAGGAGTAGCAAGCCATGTCGTGGCCGCGGCGTCGTCCGGAACCTGCGGGGCGGGGCGCGGCCGATGACGGTGGGTTTGAACAATGCGCGCCGGAAGGGGCGCATTTGTCTTCTGACAGCGAAGATGAGCGCGGCAGCGCCGAGGGTGCTAGCGGACAGCGGGGCCGTCGGACTGGCCGTTCCGCATTGCCGGCCAGTTGGGGCAAGGACAAGGCCGAACCCGAACCCGAACCCCTGACCGCGGCGCAGTTGCGCATCAAGGGCATCACCCTGCTGGCGCGCCGCGAGCACAGCCGCGCCGAGCTGAAGAAAAAGCTGGGCCGCCATTCGGACGACAAGGCGCTGATCGACGAGGCGCTGGATCAGTTGCAGGCGGAAAAGCTGCTGTCCGATGCGCGTTTTGCCGAAGGCGTGGCGCGGGTACGTGGCGCGCGGTTCGGCAGCGCCCGGGTCGCGCAGGATCTGCGCGCGCGCGGCGTGAGCGGCGAACTGGCTGCCGGCCTGGTGAAGGATTTGAAGGCAAGCGACGCCGAGCGGGCCCAGGAGGCCTGGCAAAAGCGTTTCGGCGAGGCAGCGGAGGACGCAGCCGGGCGGGCCAAACAGATGCGCTTTTTGCATTCGCGCGGTTTTGCGCCCGAAGTGATCCGCCGGGTGGTGCCGCGCGCGAAGGTGGCGCTGCGGGATGAGACCGATGAGTAGGGCTCATGGCTCGCTGTCTAATGCACTTTCACGGTGCAATCAGATGCGAAATTTTCTAAAAAATGTGAGGTTTTGTTAGGGTGTTCACCTGAAACAGGTGAAAAACCTCGGGTTTTGTCAGGTTGGCCGGCCTCTGGCGCCCCCTGGACTTAAGCGGCGCGATGCGCCTGGGCGTGCGGGTGGGCGATCAGCGCCGTGGCTTCCATCGCGCTCAAGGGCTGGCCGAAGTAGAAACCCTGCACCTCGCGGCAGCCGTGTTGCAGCAGCTTGGCGAGTTGGCGGTCGTTTTCCACGCCTTCGCCCAGCACCCGCAAGCCCAGGCTTTTGGCGAGCGCAATGGTGGCGCGCACGATGGCATCGTCGTCGTTGTCGTTTTGCATGTTGGCCAGCGACCCCAGGTCGCGCACGAATACGCGGTCGATCTTGAGCTTGTCCACCGGCATGCGCTTGAGATAGGCCAGGCTGGAGTAGCCGGTGCCGAAGTCGTCGATGGTCAGGCCGACGCCCAGGTGGTGCAACTCGTCCAGGGTGGCGAGCGAATGCTCCTCCTGGTGCATGAAGGCGGACTCGGTAATTTCCAGTTCCAGGTCGGCGGCGGCCAGGCCCGTCTCCGCCAGCACGTCGCGGATCGCGGCGGGCAGATCGGTCTGGTGCAGCTGCAGGGTGGAGACGTTGACCACCATGCCGGGTACGGTGAGGCCTGTGCGCTTCCAGTCGGCGGCCTGGCGGCAGGCGTTGCGCAGTACCCATTCGCCGAGCGGTACGATCAGGCCGGTCTCCTCCGCCACCGGAATGAACTCGGAGGGGCCGAGCAGGCCGCGCTCGGGATGGCGCCAGCGCACCAGGGCCTCGAGCGCCGTGAGCTGGCGGCCTTCCTCGCGGCCCATGTCGAACTGCGGCTGGAAGTACAGCACCAGCTCGTCCATCTTCAGCGCCCGGCGCAGGTCGTTCTCGATGAACAGGCGCGCCTCGGCGGCCCGTGTCATCTCGGTGGAGAAGAAGCGGAAGCAGTTGCGCCCGGCTTCCTTGGCCTGGTACATCGCCGTGTCGGCGTGCTTGAGCAGGGCTTCGGGGTCGGCGCCGTCTTCCGGATAGAGGCTGATGCCGATCGAGGTCGAGAGGTAAAGCTCATGGCCGCCCGAGTTGAAGGGCTCGGCGGCCGAGGCGATGATCTTCTCGGCGACCTTGGAGCAGGCGCGCGGCGATTTGACATCGGGCAGGACGATGACGAATTCGTCGCCGCCCAGGCGCGCCACCACGTCGCCCTCGCGGATCGCGCCGCGCAGGCGCTCGGTGAGCAGCTTGAGCAGCTCGTCGCCGACCGCGTGGCCGAGCGAATCGTTGATGTTCTTGAAGCGGTCGATGTCGAGGAACATGAAGCCGACCATGCGCCCGGCCCGCTCGGCGCGCGCGATGGTCTGGCGCGTGTGGTCGGCGAGGAGCACGCGATTGGGCAGGCCGGTGAGCGGGTCGTACATCGCCAGGGCGCGGGCCTTTTCCTCGGCGCGCCGGCGCAGGGTGATGTCGCGCGAGTTGCTGATCACCCCGCCGATCGACGGATCGTTCACCGCGTTGGTGAAGATGGTCTCCATGTTGCGCCAGACGCCGCTCTTGTGGCGGAAGCGGAATTCGGCGCGCTGCACCGCGCCGGGCTCGATCAGCACGCGGCGGTAGATGGTGAGCAGGTCGGCGGCATCGTCCGGATGCACGTGGTCCAGCTTGGGGGTGCCAAGCAGATCGGCCGGCTGGTAGCCCAGCATGGCCTCCACCGGCGGGCTGACGAAGATGAAGCGCAGCTCGGTATCCAGCACGGTGAGCGCATCGGAGGAACGCGCCATCATCGAGCGCAGGCGCTGCTCGCTGGCCTGCAAGCGCTCCTGCGCCGCCTTGCGTTCGCGGATGTCGCGGAAAAAGGCGTAGAAGCGCCCCCCGTGTTCGGCGACGTAATTGATGCTTGCTTCCAGCGGAATCAGATCGCCGTTCCTGCCGCGGTGCATCGATTCGAAGGCGCTGCGCGGCATCTCGTGGGCCGAGGCGCCGGTCCAGATGATGCCTTCGACGAACTCGCGCACATTGTGGCCGACGATCTCCTCGCGGGCGTAGCCGAGCATGCGGCAGTAGGCGTCGTTGACGTCGAGGATGATGCCTTCGCCGCTGCGAATCCAGAAGCCGTCGAAGGAGCGGTGCAGCATCATCTGGTACTGCGACTCCAGTTCCTTCTCGTGGGTGATGTCGTGGGCAAAGGCGACGAAGCCCTGCGGTTGTCCGCGGGCATCGCGCATCACCGCGGTGGTGGCGCGGATCAGGATGCCGCTGCCGTCGCGCCGCACCCGCTCCAGCTCCACGCCGGAGAGGCCTTCGCCGCGCGCGGCGCCTGAGACGATGTCCTCGAACTCGGCTTCCTTGGCAGGCGGCACGGTGGGCGGCCGGCGGCCCAGCACCTCGATGGCGTGCCAGCCGTAAATCGCCTGGGCCTGGGCGTTCCACGAGGTCAGGCGCCCTTCGAGGTCGACCGAATAGACCGCCAGCGGGGCGCTCTGGATCAGCGCGTTGAGAAACTGGTTCGAACTGGCCAGCGCCGCTTCGGCGTCGAAGCGCTCGGTGACATCGGTGAAGCTGGTGAGCAGCACCGGGCGGGTGCCGTAGCGTACCGGGTCGCAGTTGACGATCACCCGGCGCCGCGCCGCGCCGTCGGGACGCAGCCAGAGCTCCAGGTCGCGCACCTGCCCGTCGCTGCGCAGGCGCTTGAGCAGGCGCGAGCGGTCTTCCGGGTCCTCGTAAAGATTGTCGGTGCCGGGCAGGCGCGCGCCCGGCGCCACGCCGAACAGCGCGCGGGCGCGGCTGTTGGCGGCGATCGGTTCGCCTTCCTCGATCGAGATCAATGCCAGGGCCACCGGCGCGGCTTCCAGGACCAGGTCGAAGCGGGTCTGCGCGTCGCCGCCGACCTCCCGCGCGGGCTCGCGGCGCTGGCGACGCAGCCACCACAATGCACCCAGCACGCCGGCGGTGATGAGGGCACCGCCCGCAACACCGGTCATGTAAAGGACCGCGGACGGCGCGCCCGCCATGCCGGCGGCCATCGCCGCATCGCACATCGCCGCCAGCGCGACGACCAGCCCCAGGCGTACTGGTCCGTGCCCCGGGCAGCCGCCCGTGCGCGTACCGGCGGCAGGGGCGCCGACGGCAGGCATGCTGGGAACTGCGGAATTGGGCGCGAAGGGCATCACCTGGGCGTCGAGGCGGTTATCGGGAGTTTTTACGGGACGGACGCAAAACGGGCGGACGCAAAACGGGCGGACGCAAAACGGGCGGACGCAAAACGGGCGGACGCAAAACGGGCGGACACAAAACGGGCGGACGCAAAACGGGCGGACACAAAACGGGCGGACGCAAAACGGGCGGATACAAACACGAGCGGACACAGGGCCGGTGGGCAAGGACTGGATAAGCCAACCGCCGCGCTGGTCCCGGAATGGGAGAAGGGCAGTATGCTATTATCGTCAAGCCTTCCCAACTTGTCATCCTTGCTCTTGGCGCATGGGCTGATTGTGCGCCAATTGGTTGGCCGAAAGTACCCTGCGCGCGCATTTCCGGCGCCGAGTGTGGGCTGCCGGATTTTATAGGCTGCCAGATTGTTCCCGGCAGTTTTTCGCCGGCGCTTCCGTGCGCATTTTCATTTCCCGCCTTCGTTTGCCCCATGTCTTCCGCTGATCCAGGATCCGGTGCCGTCGGCCGCCGCCGCTTGCATACCCGCACCATCGTCGTCGAAGTGTATGCGCGCGAAGACGGCCTGCTCGATCTGGAAGCGCGGCTCACCGATGTAAAAGACCATGAGTTGGCGCTCCCTTCCGGCATGCGCCCGGCCGGCGCGCCGGTGCATGACATGCACCTGAATGTGCGCATCGACCAGGACTTCAACGTCGTCGACGCGGCAGGCCGCTCCGCCGCGGTGCCTTATCCCGGCTTCTGCGAAACCATCGGCCCGGCCTATGGCGCGCTCAAGGGGCTGAACCTGCTGGACAAATTCCGCAAGGCCGTGATGCAGGCCATCGGCGGCGTGCGGGGCTGCACCCATCTGTCCGAACTGGCCGGCGTGCTGCCGACCGCGGCGGTGCAGGCCGCCGCCGGGGTGCGTCAGCAGGACCCGGATGCGCAGCCGTTCCAGCTCGACCGTTGCCACGCCCTGGTGACCGACGGGGCGGCGGTGCAACGTTTTTATCCGCGCGGGTTCCGTGCCGCCGGGCCCGGCGCCGTAGCGGCGCAAGCGGTCGCCGCGGATGCGCCGGCGACCGTATCGACACCCAGCCCGGCTTGAGCAATGTCAAGCCGCATTCTTGATCATTCGCAAGGAAGGAAAATCGCGCGCCGCCTTATGCTCGCGCGGTTTTCCCGAGAATCGCGGATAATGGCGGGCTTGCTTCAATCTTGAATCGACTGGCTTTTTGCTGAAGGGGATGACGTGAAAATACACGAGTACCAAGGTAAGGAAATTCTGCGCAAATACGGCGTGCCCACGCCGCGCGGGATTCCGTGTTTTTCGGTGGACGAGGCGGTTGCCGCGGCGGAAAAGCTGGGCGGCGCCGTCTGGGTGGTGAAGGCGCAGATCCACGCCGGCGGCCGCGGCAAGGGCGGCGGCGTCAAGGTCGCCAAGTCGATCGCCGACGTCAAGGCGCGTGCCGGTGAAATCCTCGGCATGCAGCTGATCACGCACCAGACCAGCCCGGAAGGCCAGAAAGTGCGCCGCCTGCTGATCGAAGAGGGCGCGGACATCAAGAAGGAACTGTACGTCGGCATGGTGGTGGACCGCGTCTCGCAGGTCGTCACCCTGATGGCCTCCTCCGAAGGCGGCATGGACATCGAGGAAGTCGCCGAGCATCACCCGGAAAAAATCCACAAGGTGTTCATCGACCCGGTCAAGGGGTTGACCGATGCGGAGTCCGACGACGTCTCGCGCAAGATCGGCGTGCCGGAAGGTTCGCTGGCCGAGTCGCGCAAGTGCCTGCAGGGACTGTATAAGGCGTTCTGGGATACCGACGCCTCGCTGGCTGAAATCAACCCGCTGATCGTCACCGGCGACGCCCGCGTGGTGGCCCTGGATGCCAAGCTGAACTTCGACTCCAACGCCCTGTTCCGCCATCCCGACATCGTCGCCTACCGCGACCTGGACGAGGAAGACCCGGCCGAAATCGAAGCCTCCAAGTTCGACCTGACCTACATTTCGCTGGACGGCAACATCGGCTGCCTGGTGAACGGCGCGGGCCTGGCGATGGCGACCATGGACGTGATCAAGCTGTACGGCGGCGCGCCGGCGAACTTTCTGGATGTGGGCGGCGGTGCCACCACCGAGAAGGTCACCGAAGCCTTCAAGATCATGCTGAAGAACCCGAACCTGGAAGCCATCCTGGTCAACATTTTTGGGGGCATCATGAAGTGCGACACCATCGCCAACGGCGTGGTCGCGGCCTGCAAGGCGGTCTCGCTCTCCGTGCCGCTGGTGGTGCGCATGAAGGGCACCAACGAAGACCTGGGCAAGAAGATCCTGGCCGAATCCGGCCTGCCGATCATCAGCGGCGAGAACATGGCCGACGCGGCCGAGAAGGTGGTCAAGGCCGCGGCCGAAGCCGCCAAGAAGAAATAAGGAAGAGCAACCATGTCGATTCTGATCAACAAAGACACCCGTGTGATGACCCAGGGCATCACCGGCAAGACCGGCCAGTTTCACACCAAGATGGGCAAGGAATACGCCAACGGCGCGAACTGCTACGTGGCCGGCGTGAACCCGAAAAAGGCCGGCGAGGCCTATGAAGGCATCCCGATTTTCGGCACCGTCGCCGACGCCAAGAAACAGACCGGCGCCAACGTCTCGGTCATCTACGTGCCGCCGCCCTTTGCCGCGGCCGCCATCTGGGAAGCGGTGGAAGCCGACCTGGACGTGGTCATCTGCATCACCGAAGGCATTCCGGTGCGCGACATGATCGAAGTGAAGGACAAGATGCGCAAGCAGGGCCGCAAGGCCATCCTGATCGGGCCGAACTGCCCCGGCGTCATCACCCCGGACGAGATCAAGATCGGCATCATGCCCGGCCACATCCACAAGAAGGGCAGGATCGGCGTGGTCTCGCGCTCCGGCACCCTGACCTATGAAGCGGTCGGCCAACTGATGGACCTGGGCCTGGGCCAGAGCTCGTGCGTCGGCATCGGCGGCGACCCGGTGAACGGCATGAAGCACGTCGAGGTGATGAAGCTGTTCAATGAAGACCCGGAAACCGAAGCGGTCATCATGGTCGGCGAGATCGGCGGCGACGACGAAGAGACCTGCGCGCGCTGGATCAAGGCCAACATGAAGAAACCGGTGGTCGGCTTCATCGCCGGCGTCACCGCGCCTCCCGGCAAGCGCATGGGCCACGCCGGCGCTATCATCTCGGGCGGCAAGGGCACGGCGCAGGAAAAGCTCAACGTGATGGAAGAATGCGGCATCAAGGTCACCAAGAACCCCGCCGACATGGGCCGCCTGCTCAAATCCGTCCTGAAATAACCAGCCAAGACGGCGACACTCAAACAGGAGACTTACACGTGGATCTCGCATCCCCTATTTTCTGGGCAGCCCTGCTCCAGATCATCTGGATCAACATCATCCTCTCCGGCGACAACGCCGTGGTGATCGCCCTGGCGGCGCGCAGCCTGCCGCCCAAGCAGCAGAAGCAGGCCATCATCTGGGGCTCGGGCGCGGCCGTCGTGCTGCGTATCGTCCTCACCCTGGTGGCGGCGGCGCTGCTGGAGTTGCCTTACCTGCAGATCATCGGCGGCCTGCTGCTGCTGTACATCGGCGTGCAGTTGCTCGCCGAGGAAGAGGACGAGGAAGGCGAGGGCAAGGAGTACGGCAGCATGATGGCGGCGGTGCGCACCATCCTGATCGCCGACCTGGTGATGAGCCTGGACAACGTGATCGCCGTGGCCCTGGCCGCCAAGATCGAAGGCGTGGTGAACTACCCGCTGCTGATCATCGGTCTGGCCATCAGCATCCCGCTGGTGATTTTCGGCTCCACCCTGATGATCAAGCTGATGGAACGCTTCCCGGTCATCGTGGTGCTGGGTGCCGGCCTGATCGGCTGGGTGGCGGGTGATGCGATGATCCATGACCATGCCATCAAGGCCATCTTCGCAGGCAACGCGCCGCTGGCGTACGGCGTGAAAATCGCCTGTGTGTTGCTGGTGATCGGCCTCGGCAAGTGGCTGGGCAGCCGTGGCGCCGCCAAGCACGAGGGCGAAACCCAGGGCGCGGCCGCCGAGCAGAAAACCGGCGGCTAGGCTGCGCCCTTGGGGGCGGTAAAGGCAAAAAGGCGCGAAAGATGGTATTTCGCGCCTTTTTTTCATTCCCCGCCATTCCCTGCCCTGGCTGGCCAAAAATGCCATTCCGGGCCGGGCCTCAGGGACCCACTTAAGGCCGGCGGACTGCCCCTTGTCCTCAAAAGCGGCTACAGAGGCGGCCAAAAAGGTTGACTGTCTTGATGGATAACTGCAAGAATGCGTATCATCATGCTGTTTACGTTGTGAAAATGCGCATTCTCGCCCGCATTTTGGCGTAGAATCGGTAAAGATCAGTGAACCTGATCAGGGGCGGGTGTTGGAAAAGCGCAACGGCCGGCTGATGGTTGGTGGCCGTATATTAGTCTGCGCGCCATACTCCCGGTTCGACTAACCGCCGCTTGGCGATAACAACACAAAAGCGGCGATAGGGGGCGTAAATGGCCAAGCTTAAGGGCGATTTGTGGAAGTCAGACTGGTTTTTCGGTCTGGTCGTCTCCCTATTGTTTTTCATTTGTGCCTACGTGGTGGGCGCAACCGGCGACCTGCTCGACAGTCTGGACCGCAAGGCCTACGACATGGGGGTGCGCGCTTCCTCCAAGCAGCCCAACGACCGCATCGCCATCATCGCCATCGACGACGCGAGCATCTCCAACATCGGCCGCTGGCCCTGGAGCCGCGAAGTCCATGCCAAGATGACCGATCTGCTCACCGGTGCCAAGGCGAAGGTGATCGGCAACACCGTCTTTTTCTTCGAGCCGCAGCAGGACCCCGGCCTGGTCTACATCAACAAGATGCTCGAGGTCTACGCCAAGGCCGCGCCCGCCGCTGCCCCCGCGGCGCCTGCCGCCGACCCGGCTACCCCGGGCGCCGCCCCCGCGCCTGAAGCCGCGCCGGCCGGCACGGTCTCTCCCGAGATGGCGCAGATCGGCGCCCTGCTCAAGGAAGCCGAAGCCAACCTCAATACCGACCGCAGGCTGGCCGAGAGCTACGCCAAGGCCGGCAACGTGATCCTGCCCCTGAGCCTGACGCCGGGGGTGCCGCGCGGCAAGCCGGACAATCCGCTGCCCGACTATGCCCTGAAAAATGCCTTCACCGACAAGGGCGGCGAGAACGATATCATCTCGCAGGCGGTGCAACTGCCGATCGCCCCGCTGGGTCGCGTGGCGGCCGGCCTGGGCCACCTGAACGACACACAAGACTCGGACGGCGCGATCCGCACCGAACCGCTGGTGATTCAGTACTACGACCAGTACTTCCCGTCCTTTTCCCTGATCGTCGCCGCCAAGAGCCTGAATCTGTCGGTATCGGACATCAAGGTGAAGTGGGGCGAGCAACTCAAGCTCTCCAAGCTGGCCATCACCACCGATCCCAGCAACCGCATGTACACCTATTTCTACAAGGACCGGGACGGCAAGAGCGCCTTCCAGATCGACTCCTTCTACGACGTGCTGTCGGGCAAGATCCCGGCCTCCAAGTACGCCGACAAGATCGTGCTGATCGGCGCCACCGCCACCGGCGTGGGCACCAGTTTCGCGACCCCCGTGGCCCCGGCAATGACGCCGGTGGAGCGCATGGCCCACACGGTTTCCTCGATCCTCTCCGAGCACTTTTTCGTCTCGCCCTCCTGGGCGGTCTGGGTCAAGCTGCTGGTGTTCGTCGCCGTGGCCGCCTACCTGATCGCCGTGCTGCCGCGCCTGAAGGCCCGTCCGGCCGCGATCATCACCCTGGTTGTCCTGGTGGTCCTGCTGGCAACCCATTTCGGCCTGATGGTCTCGGCCGGCATGTGGATCCCGCTGATGGTACCGGCCACCCTGCTCCTGATCGGCCACCTGCTGCTCACCACCAAGCGCTACATCGTCACCGAGGCCGGCAAGCAGAAGTCCGATGTCGAGTCCGCCGAGTCCAACCGCATGCTCGGCCTGGCTTTCCAGGGCCAGGGCCAGCTCGACATGGCCTTCGACAAGTTCCGCAAGGTGCCGTTCGACGGCCAGCTGATGGACAACCTGTACAACCTGGCGCTCGATTTCGAGCGCAAGCGCCAGTTCAACAAGGCGCAGTCGGTGTACGAGCACATGCACACCTACGACCCCAAGTTCAAGGACCTGGGGTCGAAGATCACCCGCGCCAAGAACCTGTCCGAGACCGTCATCCTGGGTGGCGGCAGCTCGCGCGGCAACGCCAGCATCCTCGATACCGCCGGGGCCGGCGAAAAGCCCATGCTGGGCCGCTACCAGGTCGAGAAGGAACTGGGCAAGGGTGCGATGGGCGTGGTCTACCAGGGCCGCGACCCGAAGATCGCGCGCGTGGTGGCGATCAAGACCATGGCGCTGTCGCAGGAGTTCGAGGCCGACGAACTGGAAGAAGCCAAGGCGCGCTTTTTCCGCGAGGCCGAGACCGCGGGCCGCCTGAACCACCCGCACATCGTCACGATCTACGACGCGGGCGAGGAGCACGACCTGTGCTTCATCGCCATGGAACTGCTCAAGGGCAAGGACCTCGTCCCCTACACCAAGCCCGAGACGCTTCTTCCCATATCTCGCGTGGTATCGATCACCGTGCGGGTCGCCGACGCCCTGGGCTACGCGCATCGCCAGAATGTCGTGCACCGTGACATCAAGCCGGCCAACATCATGTACGACCTGGACAGCGACAACCCCAAGGTCACCGACTTCGGCATCGCGCGCGTCACCGATTCGTCCAAGACCAAGACCGGCATGGTGCTCGGCACCCCGTCCTACATGTCGCCCGAGCAGCTCTCCGGCAAGAAGGTGGATGGCCGCTCCGACCTGTTCTCGCTCGCCGTCAGCCTGTACCAGATGCTTTCCGGCCAGTTGCCGTTCGTGGGCGACTCGATGGCCCAGCTGATGTTCAAGATCGCCAACGAGACCGCGCCCGACATCCGCACCCTGAACCCGGCGGTACCCGAGGGCTTGGCCGAGGTGCTTGCCTACGCCATGGCCAAGGAAGCCGAGCAGCGCTACCAGACCGGCGAGGAGCTGGCGGCCGCGCTGCGCCCGTTCGGCGAGACCCCGGCAACGGCCACCGGCATGAACATCCCCGCCGTCACCAGCGGCGGCGTGCGCATGCCGACCCAGCAGGTACCGGCCCAGGGCACCCGTCCGGTGGCGCCGATGGCCGCCGCCGCGCCGGCCGCGCCCAATCCGCACGCCGGCGGTACCGTGCAGCTCAATGCGCCGGTGGTGCCCGAAGGCGACAAGACGGTGATCCTCAGCGCGCCGCCCGCGGCCACCGGCGCCGGAGATACCCAACCGATACCGGCTCAACCCTCCGGCGGCAAGCCCGCGCCGGATGTGGACATTTCTTTGTAAGGGAAGCGCATGAGCCTTAGCGACGCGATCGAGATCGTCGGCCATACCGATCCCGGGATGGTGCGGTCCCACAACGAGGACTCGATCGCCAACGATACCAAGAGCGGCCTGGCGATCCTGGCCGACGGGATGGGCGGCTACAACGCGGGCGAAGTCGCCAGCGGCATGGCCACGACCGTGCTGATGACCGAACTGCAGGCGGCGCTGTCGCAGCACGCGCCGTTCCAGCCCGATCCCGAAGGCGGCACCGAGGCCGGCACCTACGCGGCGCGCATGCTGCGCGAGCAGATCGCCAAGGCGAACCATTCGATCTACTCGGCCTCGCAGTCGCAGCCGCAGTACTCGGGCATGGGCACCACGCTGGTGATGGCGGTGTTCTACGACAACAAGATGACCGTGGCGCACATCGGCGATTCGCGCCTGTACCGCCTGCGCGACAACCAGTTTTCGCAAGTCACGCGCGACCATTCGCTGCTGCAGGAGCAGATCGACAGCGGCATGATCACGCCTGAAGAGGCCAAGCATTCGCAGAACAAGAACCTGGTGACGCGGGCTCTGGGCATCGACCCGACGGTCGAGCCGGAGATTCACGACTATGAAACGCGTCCCGGCGACATCTATCTGTTGTGCTCGGACGGCCTGTCGGACATGGTGCCGGACGAGGAAATCGGGCTGACCCTGGAGACCCTGGGCGGCAACCTGAACCTCGCGGCACAGCAGCTGGTACAGATGGCGAATGACAATGGCGGGCGTGATAACGTGTCGGTGCTCCTGATCAAGATACTCAGGGAGTACCCGGCCGCCAAGGGATTGTTCGGCAAGTTTTTGGGATGGTTCAAGTAAAAATCTGCAGTTCTTTACTGACCCGCATACGTAAGTTGAGTTAGTTGAAGCGAACGAGAAAAAAGGATTAAGGCTATGGCAAAGCTTATTCTCAGCATGGACGGCTTGGTGCTCAAGGAAATTTCCCTGACCAAGGAGCGCACCACGATCGGCCGCAAGCCGCACAACGACATCCAGATCGACAATCTGGCGGTGTCGGGCGAGCACGCCGTGATCGTCACCATCCTGAACGACTCGTTCCTGGAAGACCTGGGGTCCACCAACGGCACCCTGGTGAACGGCCAGCCGATCAAGAAGCACTTCCTGCAGCCGAACGACGTGATCGAACTGGGCAAGTACAAGCTCAAGTACATCAACGAGGCTCCCAAGGCCGCCGGTGCTGCCGATTTCGAAAAGACCATGGTGCTGCGTCCCGGCCAGATGCCCAAGGCATCGCCGCCCGTGGCTCCGGCACCCGCCGCGCCCAAGGCCGACGGCAACGACGTGACCCAGAAGCCGGCGCCCTCGCCGGTCGCGGCTAGCGCCGCGCCGGCCGCCGCGCCCGCAGCCGCTCCGGCGCCGGCCGCCGCCGCGCGCCAGGGCGCGATCCAGCTGCTCTCCGGCGCCAACGCCGGCAAGGAGCTGATGCTGGTCAAGGCCCTCACCACGCTGGGCAAGCCCGGCGTACAGGTGGCCGTGATCACGCGCCGCCCCCAGGGCTTTTTCATCACCCATGTGGAAGGCGCGACCTTCCCGCTGGTCAACGGCAAGGCGCTCGACGCCCAAGCCCATCCGCTCAACGATCACGACATGATCGAACTGGCGGGGACCAAGATGGAGTTCTTCTACAAGTAACGCAACAGGCGGTACGCGGCCAGCGCGCGCTTGCGCGGGCGGCCGGACGGGTGGTGCGGGCGCAGCCGGTTGGCCGGCGCCCGCGGGGCAAGGCCGGCCCGCGGCTGGGGACTGGCATCCCCTGCTGGCCGGGCGCCCGGTGGGTAGTCATTCCGCCCGCCATTGACGCGGCAACAGAAACAAAGCGGCGCAGCAAGAGCCGCAAAGGGAGGGCGTAAGTGAAACAGCACATCGTCCGCATCGGACTCGGTCTCGTGGTGCTGCTGGTTTTCCTGGCCCACGCCGCCGAGCTGAGCGGCTTCAAGATTCGCTTCATCGAGCAGCTCGACGCGATCATCTATGACACGCGCCTGCGCCTGACCATGCCGCGCTCGCCCGATCAGCAGATCGTCATTCTCGACATTGACGAGAAGAGCCTGGGCAAGCTGGGCCGCTGGCCCTGGAGCCGCGACAAGATGTCAGGCCTGATCGACAAGCTGTTCAACGAATACGGCGTGATCATGGTCGGCTTCGACGTCGTGTTCGCCGAGCCCGACATCAGTTCGGGCATTCGCAGCCTGGAGACCATGGCCAAGGACGGCCCGCTGGCCGGCAGCCCCGAGTTCAAGGCCGAACTGGACCGCCTGCGGCCCACCCTGGACTACGATGCCCGCTTCGCCAAGTCCCTGGCCGGCAAGCCGGTGGTGCTGGGCTACTACCTGTCGTCGGAAGAAAACGCGGAAAAGAGCGGCGCCCTGCCGGTGCCGGTGCTGCCGGCCGGCTCCTTCAAGGGCCGGCAGATCGACTGGTTTGCCTGGAAGGGCTACGGTGCCAACCTGCAGCAGTTCCAGGAGGCCTCCGTGGCCGCCGGACTGTTCAACCCTTTCGTCGAGCTCGATGGCGTGGTGCGCCGCGTGCCGATGCTCTCCGAGTACAACGGTCAGTACTATGAATCCCTGTCCCTGGCGATGTTCCGTGTCCTGCTGGGTTCGCCCAAAGTGGAGCCCGGCTATCCCACCGACAAGAGCAGCGGGATCATGACCAAGGGCTATACCGGGATGGAGTGGATCGAATTGCGCACCCCCAAGGGCTCGGCGCGCATTCCGGTGGACAAGACCGTCGGCACCCTGGTGCCCTACCGCGGCAAGGGCGGGCCGGGCGCCAACAGCTTTCGCTACATCTCGCTGGCGGACATCGCTGACGGTTCTCTGCCCAAGAGCGCGCTCAAGGGCAAGATCGCCATCTGGGGCACCACCGCCCCTGGCCTGCTGGACTTGCGTTCCACGCCGGTGGGCGAGGCCTACCCGGGGGTGGAAATCCACGCCAACCTGCTCTCCGGCATGATTAACCAGAGCTTCAAGGAAAAGCCGGCCTATACCATCGGTGCCGAAGTGGTGCTGCTCCTGCTGGGTGGCCTGGTACTGGCGGTGCTGATGCCTTTCCTGTCGCCGGTGCGCGCCACCCTGGTCGCGGTGGTGGCGGCGGTCGCCATCATCGCGGTCAACTACCTGGTCTATACCCAGGCCGACATTGTGCTGCCGCTGGCCTCCTCCCTCCTGATGACGGCGGCGCTGTTCACCCTGAACATGGCCTACGGCTACTTTGTCGAATCGCGCAGCAAGCGCCAGTTCACCGAACTGTTCGGGCAGTACGTGCCGCCCGAACTGGTCGACGAGATGGCGAAAAATCCGACCGCCTACAGCATGGAGCCGAAAAGCGAGGACCTGACGATCCTGTTCTCGGACGTGCGCGGCTTCACCTCGATTTCCGAGAATCTCTCGCCCGACGACCTGCGTTCCTTCATCAACGACTACCTGACCGAAATGAGCGCGGCGATCTCGCAGCGCCGCGGCACGCTCGACAAGTACATCGGCGACGCCGTGATGGCTTTCTGGGGCGCGCCGGTGCCGGATGCCGAACATGCGCGCCAGGGGGTGCTGACCGCCATGGAAATGCAAAAGGCGGCGCATGCCCTGGACAAGAAGTTTTCCGCCAAGGGCTGGCCGGCGCTGAAAATCGGCATCGGCGTCAATTCCGGCAACGTGCGCGTCGGCGATATGGGCTCCAAGGTACGCCGCGCCTACACCGTGATGGGCGACCCGGTGAACCTGGCGTCGCGCCTGGAAGGTCGCACCAAGGAGTACGGTGTCGGAATCCTGGTCGGTGAGGGGACCGAAAAGACCGTCAAGGACGTGATTTTCAAGGAACTGGACCGGATCCGGGTCAAGGGCAAGAACGAGCCGGTGGCCATCTATGAGCCCATCTGCCTGGAGTCCGAGGCCGACAAGAAGGTCAAGGACGAGCTCAAATTGTGGCGCGACACCCTCAAAGCCTATCGGTCTCAGGCCTGGGATCAGGCAGAGGTGAATCTGCTTAACCTGACGCGCATGAACCCGGATTGCTACCTTTACGAAAAGTATGCCGATCGCGTGGTAAAGTTCCGCAAGAATCCCCCGGGCCCGGGCTGGGACGGGGTGACCACCTTCGACGAGAAATAGGGAAATCGGGCTTCGGTCCGCAGGCGTGAAGCGCACATGAAAGTCAAAGTCCTCGGCTGCAGCGGCGGTATCGGCGGCAAGCACCTGCGCACCACGTCGCTGCGGGTGGACAATGACGTCCTGATCGATGCCGGCACCGGCGTCACCGACCTCTCGCTCACCGAGCTGTCGATGATCGATCACATCCTGCTCACCCATTCCCACCTGGACCACATCGCCACCATCCCCTTCATCGTCGACACGGTGGGGGCGATGCGCGACAAGCCGCTCACCATCTACGCCATCGAGGAAACCCTCGATACGCTGAAAAAGCACATTTTCAACTGGAGCGTGTGGCCCGATTTCACCGCCATCCCGACCGCCGAGAAGCCTTTCATGCGCTACGAGGCGATCAAGCTGGGCCAGACCCTGAACCTGGACAACCGCAAGTTCACCGTGCTGCCGGCCAACCACACCGTGCCGGCGGTCGGCTACCAGATCAACAGCGGCCAGAGCAGCCTGGTGTTTTCCGGCGACACCTTCACCAACGACGCGCTGTGGGCGGTGGTCAACAAGATCCCCAACCTCAAGCACCTGATCATAGAAACCGCGTTTTGCAACCGCGAAAAGCAGCTGGCGGTCGCCTCCAAGCACCTGTGCCCGAGCCTGCTGGCGGAGGAACTGGCCAAGCTGGAGCGCAGCGCCGAGATTTTCATCACGCATCTGAAGCCCGGCGAGATCGAGCTGACCATGCAGGAAATCGAGGAATACGCCGGCGACTTCAATCCGCGCATGCTGCAAAACGGACAGATTTTCGAGTTCTGACCATGACGGACACCACTGTTTCCACCGCCATGCTGCAAGGCTTCGAGCCACTCTCTTCGCTGTCGGCCGCGCGCCTGAAGGAGTTTGCCGGGCTGTGCTACCTGGAGCACATCTCCAAGGGCCTGGACCCGTTCCGGGTCAAGAGCGCCGCCGACCAGCTGGCGTTCCTGGCCAGCGGCGAGCTGGAGCTGTCGTTTGCCGGCGGCGGCATCGAGACCGTGGCGGCGGGCACCAGCCAGGCGCGCGCCGCCCTGTTGCGTCCCCAGCCGATTGCCTCGGCCCGCGCGGTCACCGATGTCGACCTGATCCGCATCGACCGCGACCTGCTCGACATCATGATGACCTGGGACCAGCTGGCGGCCTTTGACTCGACCCGTACCGGGCGTTTCAAGACCCTGCCCGGCGCCACCCATGACCCGGCGCTGGCCAACTGGAACGTGATGTCCGGGGTGTTCTCGGTCACCAACCTGCGGGGCGGCGCGTTCTCCAACCTGCCCACCGCCCACATCGGCGAGTTGCTGAACCGGTTCCAGCGCATCGACGTGAAAACCGCGGAAGTGGTGATCCGGGAGGGCGACGAGGGCGACTACTATTACGTGATCGAGTCGGGACGCGCCCAGGTTTCGCGCGTGGTCGGCGGGGTCACCGTGACCCTGGCGGAACTGAAGGGCGGCGACGCTTTCGGCGAGGAGGCGCTGGTCTCCGAGGCCAAGCGCAATGCCACCGTGGCGATGAAGTCGAACGGCGTGCTGCTGCGCCTGGCCAAGCAGGACTTCATTGCCCTGCTCAAGGAACCGCTGCTGAACCGGCTGAATTCGGCCAAGGCGCAGGAAAAGGTCGCCGGCGGGGCGCAATGGCTGGATGTGCGCTACCCTTCGGAATACCAGTACGACAAGCTGCCGGGGGCGATCAACGTGCCGCTTTCGGAGGTGCGCAACGCCTTCTCGGTGCTGGACAAGGCGCGCGAATACGTGGTTTATTGCCAGAGCGGGCGGCGCAGTTCCGCGGCAGCCTTCCTGCTCGCGCAGCGCGGATTTCGGGTGTCGATGCTCGAGGGCGGCTTGTGGGCGGCGCGCCAGGGTGGCGGCAATGATTGAAAAGCTGGGCCAAACCGTGGAATTTGTCACCGTCACGGCGTCCCGGTTCGTGGATAATGGGCTGGCGGGTTGCCTGGCGCCGGTTCTGGTAGGTTCGTGGTAAATCCTGTAGCAAGTCCTGTATTGAATCCTCAGCTGAGGTGGTTATGAGTGCTGTACTGAGTCCCAAGCCGGCCGCGCAGCCGCCCGATGTCAATCTGAAACTGAATTTTCAGAAAAACCTGCAGACTGTGACCAACAAGGTCCATGCGACGAACAACGTCGATGAGATCATGCTGGAGGTCAGCCAGGACATCTGCAACCTGTTCAATGCCGACCGCCTGACCATCTACTCGGTGGGGGAGGACAAGGCGTCGATCATCTCGAAGGTGAAGACGGGCCTGAACTCCTTCAAGGACCTGAAGCTGCCGATCGCCGAGCAGAGCATCGCCGGCTACGTGGCCCTGTCGCGCAAGCTGATCAACATCAAGGATGTGTACGACGAGGCCGAGCTCAAGTCGTTCAATCCCAACCTGCGTTTCCTGCAGGAGGTGGACAAGCGCACCGGCTACCGCACCAAGCAGATGCTGGTGGCGCCCATCGTCGACCAGCAAGCTGCCGAACTGATCGGCGTCGTCCAGATCATCAACAACAAGTCCGGCCAGAATTTCGGCCAGCTTGAGGAAGAGGGCGCAGCCGCCCTGACCCAGACCCTGGCGATCGCATTCCGCCAGCGCCAGAAATCCGCCGCGCCGGTCAAGACCAAGTACGACTATCTGGTGGCCGACGCGGTGCTGTCGACACAGGAATTCGACCTCGCCACCCGTTCGGCGCGCCGCAAGGGCATCGACATCGAGGACGTGCTGATCAGCGAGTTCCAGGTGAAGATTCCCGCCCTGGGCGCCGCCCTGGCGAAATTCTTCGCCGTGCCCTATGAGGCCTTCAAGGCCGACCGCATCAAGCCGGCCGACCTGCTGAAGAACCTGAAGCGCGACTACGTCGAATCGTCCCAGTGGGTGCCGGTGGACGACACCAAGGAAGGCCTGGTGGTGGTGTGCCTGGACCCCGAGCGCATCAAGAGCTCGCGCATCGTCAACAACATCTTTCCGCGCGCCACCAAGATTGCCTACCGCGTCACCACCCAGCAGGAGTTCAAGCTCACCCTGAACAGCCTGTTCGGCGAGCAGGCTGATTCCAGCTCGATCGACGACCTGCTCTCCGGCATGGACGAGGAGGAAGACAGCGTGATGGGCGGCTCCAACGACGATGTCGACGCCGCCGCCGACAACGAGCTGGTCAAGCTGGTCAACAAGATCATTGTCGATGCCTACAACATGGGCGCCTCCGACATCCACATCGAGCCCTACCCCGGCAAGGCCAAGACCGAAATCCGCTTCCGCAAGGACGGTTCGCTCGCGCCCTACATCGAGATTCCGGCCAGCTACCGCGCCGCCATCGTCGCGCGCCTGAAGATCATGTGCGACCTGGACATCTCGGAAAAGCGCCGCCCGCAGGACGGCAAGATCAAGTTCAAGAAGTTCGGCCCGCTCGACATCGAGCTGCGCGTGGCCACCATCCCGACCGCCGGCGGCGTCGAGGACGTGGTGATGCGTATCCTGGCGGCCGGCGAGCCGATTCCGCTGGAAAAGCTCGGGCTGACCAAATACAACTTTGAAACCCTGAAAAAGACGGTGTCCAAGCCCTACGGGCTGTTCTTCGTCTGCGGCCCGACCGGCTCCGGCAAGACCACCACGCTGCACTCGGTGCTCGGTTTCCTGAATACCACGGACACCAAGATCTGGACCGCCGAAGACCCGGTGGAAATTACGCAAAAGGGTCTGCGCCAGGTGCAGATCAACAAGAAGGCCGGCCTGGACTTCGCGATCATCATGAAGGCGTTTTTGCGCGCCGACCCGGACATCATCATGGTCGGTGAAATGCGCGATGCCGAGACCACCGGCACCGGCATCGAAGCCTCGCTGACGGGCCACCTGGTGTTCGCCACCCTGCACACGAACAGCGCGCCGGAAGCGGTGATCCGCCTGCTCGACATGGGCATGGACCCCTTCAACTTCTCCGACGCCCTGCTGGGCATCCTGGCGCAGCGCCTGGGCAAGCGCCTGTGCGGCGAATGCAAGGAAGCCTACAACCCGGACGCCAACGAACTGAAGGCCTTCATCAGCGAATACGCCGAGGAACTGGTCAAGACGCCGCAGTGGAAGGCCGATCCCCAGGGCTCGTTCAAGAAGCTCTACGACCGCTGGATCACCGAATACGGCAAGGAAGGCAAGCTCACCATGTACCGCGCCAAGGGCTGCGACAAGTGCGGCAACTCCGGCTACAAGGGCCGGGTCGGCCTGCACGAGTTGATGGTGGCCTCCGACCGGGTGAAAAAGCTGATTCAGGAAAAGGGCCGCGTCTCGGATATTTTCGTGACCTCGGTGGAAGAGGGCATGAGCACGCTGAAGATGGACGGGATGGAGAAGATCCTGATGGGCTTCACCGATCTCAAGCAGGTACGCACCGTCTGCATCAAGTAGCCGGCGCCGGACTATTTCAGGGGCTCCATGGCAGCCGTGGTTACCGTCGATGAACTTTTCCAGCGGCTTGAACAGCTCAATGCCGTCGGTGCCGCGCTCTCGCAGGAGCGCGACATCAACGCGCTGCTGGAAAAGATTCTGCGCGCCGCCAAGGACATCACCAACGCCGACGGCGGCACCCTGTACCGCCTGATCGACGGCGAAAAACTGCAGTTCGAGATCCTGCTCAACGATTCGCTCAACATCGCCCTGGGCGGCGTCTCCGGCAATCCGATCACCTTCTACCCGATCAAGCTGTATGACGAGCAGGACCGTCCCAACAAGTCGATGATCGCCGCCTACGCGGCCCTGACCGGCGACACGGTCAACATCGCCGATGCCTACACTGCCGACGGCTTCGATTTCTCCGGCACCCGGGCCTTCGACAAAAAGACCGGCTACCGCTCGACCTCCTTTCTCACCATCCCGATGCGCGACCACGAGAACGAGGTCATCGGGGTGCTGCAGCTGCTCAACCACGTCGACCCGGTCAGCGGGCGCGTCACCGAGTTTTCCGATGCCGACCAGCGCCTGGCCGAGAGCCTGGCTTCGCAGGCGGCGATCGCGCTGACGAATCGAAACCTGATCCTGCAGCTGGAAGAGCTGTTCGAGTCGTTCATCAACGTGATGAACACCGCGATCGACGAGAAGTCGCCCTACACCGGCGGCCATTGCCAGCGCGTGCCCACGCTCACCATGATGCTGGCCGAGGCGGTCAATGCCACCAGCGAAGGCCCGCTGGCGGCCTTCACCATGACCGACAAGGACCGCTACGAGCTGAAGATCGCGGGCCTGCTGCACGATTGCGGCAAGGTGACCACGCCGGTCCACGTGGTCGACAAGGCCACCAAGCTGGAGACCATCTTCGACCGCGTGCATCTGGTCGATACACGCTTCGAAGTGCTCAAGCGCGACGCCGAGATCGCCATGCTCAAGGGCGAGATGTCGAAAGAAGCCTATGTCGAGCTGCTCTCGCAATACGACGAGGACCGCGCCTTTCTCCGCCGCAACAACGTCGGCGGCGAGTTCATGCGCGACGACGACATCGCGCGCGTGGGGCGCATCGCC